>Ga0256404_1003055_pt1 | contig 35288 bp, 16 predicted proteins | sample RumenRJG_01DNA_FD_185990 | JGI IMG/M metagenome (GOLD analysis project Ga0256404, IMG submission 185990) | Bovine rumen microbial communities from Lethbridge, Alberta, Canada - RJG_01 | ecosystem: Host-associated > Mammals > Digestive system > Stomach > Rumen | place: Canada: Alberta | collected... | reverse complement strand
AGCAAACCGCAAAAGAAGTCGCCTATGGCGAGAAATCATACAAATCTGTTCAAAATCTTTCAATTTCTACTCTGATTATGTCAGATTTGTATAGATTTTGTTAGATTTCTGCCCCAAACGGGGCACTACCCAGTACCCTAAAAAATCTATTCAGCAAACCGCAAAAGAAGTCGCCTATGGCGAGAAATCATACAAATCTGTTCAAAATCTTTCAATTTCTACTCTGATTATGTTGTCAGATTTGTATAGATTTTGTTAGATTTCTGCCCCAAACGGGGCACTACCCAGCACCCTAAAAAATCTATTCAGCAAACCGCAAAAGAAGTCGCCTATGGCGAGAAATCATACAAATCTGTTCAAAATCTTTCAATTTCTACTCTGATTATGTCAGATTTGTATAGATTTTGTTAGATTTCTGCCCCAAACGGGGCACTACCCAGTACCCTAAAAAATCTATTCAGCAAACCGCAAAAGAAGTCGCCTATGGCGAGAAATCATACAAATCTGTTCAAAATCTTTCAATTTCTACTCTGATTATGTTGTCAGATTTGTATAGATTTTGTTAGATTTCTGCCCCAAACGGGGCACTCATCTTGAGGGTGTTGAGTAGTTACCGACGATTCCTCGCCCCGTCTCTAACGATTTTTAACGCGTGGAAAGTCTTCGCTCCCGGATAATTTCGTAACTTTGCCAACAAGTTTTGCATCATACAACAGGAAGACGGGAATATAGAAAAAACAGTACGCCGTGAAGATAACAAAGATCAAGACAACGATGGGCGAGTTCGGCACCCCGTTGTCAGTAGAGATGAGCACCATCGTAGAGAGGATGCGCTCGCCGAAGACCAAGGAGGTGGCCGACCGCGTTGCCACTGCCGCCCTGCAGGCACGTATCGCCCAGCAGCAGGGTGGGCCGCGCTATATATTGAGCGATGCCGACCGCCTGCCGTACCTCGTGTTCAGCACTATCTTTGCGAGCAGGAACCTCGACAGGCTCTCTGCGCTCACTGGGCTGTTGCTGCTGGACATCCCCTGTCCGGAGGGCAACCGCCAGGTCAGCGAGATGCGACGGCGCGTCAGTCAGATACCCTATACCGTGCTTGCCTTTGCGGGTGTCAGCGGCGTGACGCTGAAGGCCGTCGTGCGCTGCGACTGCCAGAGCGTGAAGACTAATGTTGCTGGCGACGCCATCGCGTTCCTGCGCGATGCCTCGGAGAGTGCGGCACGGCTCTACACGTCGTTGGCGATGTGCGACCTGCTCGTGGGCGAGCAGACGCTGACGGTGGGCTGTCGGATGAGCTACGACCCGCAGCTCTATTATAACCCCGAGGCGCTGCCTATGCCTGTGGTGCGCGAGGCCCACGAGCCGCTGGCGGCCTATGAGGGTACTTGCTCTGATGAGCAGGGCACTGTTGTCTGGTATCCTGACGATGATGCCCGCGCGCGCATCGAGATGGAGTTCCATACCTGTCTCTCGAAGGCCCTCGACGACTGCGGCAACGAGGCGGAACAGTGTCTGCAGACGCTTGCCGACTACTGCCACAAGGCCTGTCTGCAGGAGGAGGGCTGCGTGGTGCGCGCCTCATGGACGGCCCTTTTCAAGCCCCTCGGCATCGACCTCATACGCAAGGTGTTTCGCAATGCCTATAAGACGTCGTACACAGGGCGCCCCGTGTCGCAGATGAACGAGAAGGAGCGCATCATGCGCAACATCGAGGACTTCCTCGGACGGCGCTACGAGCTGCGCTACAACACCGTGAAGCAGGCCACGGAGTTCCGTCCCAACGACCTGCGCTTCAAGCAGTGGCGACCGCTCACCGACAGGGAGATGAAGTCGATCGTCGTCGAGGAGATGAAAGAGGGCGGTGAGAGCTGGATGAACGATATGCGCACCTATATCGAGTCGGCCCATGTCAAGGACTATAACCCCATCCACGAGTTCCTCGCGGGCTGCGGGCGATGGGACGGCAAGCACAACTATATCGAGGACTTCGCCCGTCGTCTGCCCACCGACTATGCCCGCTGGCCGCAGTATTTCCACCGCTGGTTCTTAGCGATGGTGGCACAGGCCTTGGACATCAACCGCGACTACGGCAACTCGATGGTGCCGCTGCTCATCGGAGAACAGGGCTACCTGAAGACGCAGTTCTGCAATCATATCCTCCCGCCGTCGATGCGCGAGTATTATATGAAGGATATCAAGATGGAGAACGCCGAGCAGGTGGAGCGCGTCCTGGGTCGCATGTGGCTTGTGAACATTGACGAGTACGACTCGAAGACGCAGCGTGAACAGGCGAAGATAAAACGGTTGCTCACGGAGAAGGAGGTGCAGGTGCGTAAGATGCGCAGCGACCAGTATACGATGACGCCCCGTCTCTGCTCGTTCATCGCCACCACCAACGACCTCACGCCGCTGCCCTCGGGCGACGGCACCCGCCGCTACCTCTGCATCGAGGTGACAGGGCGCGTCGACATGTCGGGCACCATCCCCTACAAACAGCTGTATGCCCAGGCCGTCGCCGAGCTGAAGAACCCCGACTGCATCTACTGGTTCACCGACGAGGACGAGCGCGAGATACAGCAGCACAACAGTCACTATCAGCAGGAGTCGGTGCCCGAGCAGGTGCTCTTGCAGCTCTTCGAGCCCACCACGCAGCACAAGAAGGAGGACTTCTGGACCGCCACCGACATCCAAGAAGAGCTGACACGCCACCTGAAGGCTGCCGACGTGCCCACCCTGAACAAGCTCGGTACCGTTATCAAGAAGCTGCGCTGGCAGCGTTTCAAAAACAAAGGGTTAAGGGGATACTATTTGAAGTTAAGAGTTAAGAGTTAAGAGTTACAATGAACTCTTAACTCTTATTTTACTCAACTTTCGCATGTATGAATAACTACAACGGATTTTACGGATTTTACGGATTCTCAGATCAGCTATCAGCGACTAAAGTCGCTATTAATATGGATTTTATGAATGCCACACAGCAACCTCATCGCGGCTTTAGCCGCTGTAATCCGATTCTAATCTGTGAAATGGCAATGACATCGCGTAGCCCCAAATCCGTATAATCCGTTAAATCCGTTGTTTAAAAGCGCTCGGCTCTGCCGCTTTCTTGCGCTCCGTTCTTGCGTCCCTTCGGTAGCAAGACCAGAGTCGAGCGGGTGCTCAGGCGCTTCGCGGAGGTCTCTGCAAAGAACTTGAGAAACTTGAATTATTTTACCAGTATCTTTCGGATGAACTTGCCATCGGTGGTCTGCACCATGTAGACGCCGGAGAGGTTGACGCGGGTCTCTACGGTCTCGCCCGGCTCCAGGTCGAAGGTGTTGAGGGTGATACCGTTGGTGTTGACGATGCGGACGTTGGCCGTGAACTCCAGCGACGAGGTTACGAGGATCTTGTGGCGCTGGGTGCTGACGGTGATGGTGCCCGGCTTGTTGCTGTTGTCCTTAGGCTGCAGGTCACCCTCGTTGGCATTGTTGGTGAAGACGATGCTGCGGGTGTCGGCGCGTGCACTGCTGGAGACAGCCGTGAAGTAGGGACGGAAGGCCTCGACCGTTGTCACAGTCTCGCCCGTAGCAGGCACCTTGTCGTAGCTGTCGCCTGCGGTGTTCAACGTGTAGGCGTTGGTACCTACTTCGAAGGTCTTCTTGCTGTAGGTGGGCACGAAGGCGTAGCCGCTCTTCGTGTTGGCATCTGTTGCCGTCTTGATCTCGTCGTCGCTGATATCGATGGTGATGCCCGTGTTCGATGCGAAGGTGATGATCTGCTTGGCGAGCTTGGCGATGCTACGGTCTACGTCGTTATCGGCAGCGGTGTTCTTCGCCTCGAAGTTACCGCTGAGGTCGAACTCGTAGTAGGTCTTGCCCGGCAGACCGAGGATATAGGGCGTGGCACCTGTCAGCAGCGGATAGTTCTGGTGGGTATGCGCTGACCTGTAGTACTTTTGGTTGTACTCTAAGTAGGTGTCGTTGTTCTTATCCTTCTGATCGTGGATGGCCGAGTTCTTGTAATAGTAATCCCAGAAGAAGGTGTTGGTATAGTTCTTGTCTGTACCCGTAGCGCTGGGATAGATGAAGTTTGCCTTGACCACGTCGTTTGCCGGCTTGATGTCGTTGAGCTCGCGCAGCCAGTACTCGTGACCAGTGGTGTGACCCTGGTAGAAGTGGGTGATCTCACCCTTCTGATGGGTGGTGACCAGTTCGGCGGTGAACGGGATGCTGATGCCCTGCCAGCCTGTGGTGCGGTCGACATACTCGTTGTTGGCAGGTCGGCGCTGGTACCACATGCGGTGACTGCCGTCGAAGTTGTAGGATATCGGCGCGTTGAAGTCCTGCTTGTCGACGAGGAAGTGGTCGTTGGTGGCTTTCAGGTCGCCCTGTACCAGGTGTCCGTAGATGACGGCCTCGTTCTCATTGACGATGCGGTAGTTGTCGCTATTGTCGTAGTAGTCATCGAATGCCGGTTCGACGAAGTATGCGTCGAGCACGTCGTGGGTCGTCTTGTTGGCGTAGCCGCCGTCGGCAGCGGTGGCGGGAGCATATACCAGCAGGTTCTTGGTCTCGTCGCAGTTGACGATGCCGGTGAGGCCGTCGTCGTCGAGCAGCGGCGGGTAGAACTGGATGGCTCCAGCGGCAGAACCGCTGGTCACAGTGAAGGTACCGGGCTTGTAGGTGCCATTCACCTCGTTGGCGTTGTCGTGGCCGGCGAAGTCGATGGCGGTCATGCCTGGGTAGGCCTTTGTCGCGGCATCACCCTTCTTGGTCTGTGCGAGGTAGGCCTTCGGGTTGAAGTGGGCGACGCCCATGGCCTTCGTGCCGTAGTAGGCCGGTGCACGGTAGACGCGGTTGGCGTCGTCCTCGTCAGAGAGGCGTCCGCCGCTTCTCACGACAGCCGTGGGCACCTCCTGATGGGCATGCGAATCCCATCCGTAGGTGAGCTTCTGTCCGAAGAAGAGATAGTCGTCGGGCCAGATGGGCGACCAGCGGTCTTCCACCTTCGTGGTTGTTCCCGAGGTGACGGTCTCCGTCCAGTGGCGCTCATCGTCGACGCCCAAGGTGTTGCCCACGGCGAAGCGGAAGTCACCGTCGGCGAAGCGGTTCTCGACATACTTGAGCATGACAGATTCCGTCTTTCCTTCGGGCGTATAGGTGTAGCCTGACGAGCAGAGATCTTCCTTCTCGGAATAGTGGCCCGTCTGCGGAATAAGATTACCCTCTGAATCGGTCTGGTCTGGCAGAAGGTACTTGTATTCATGACCCGAGCTTACCATCTTGTCGTTGTAGCGCTTGTAGAGGTAGAAGTTGTTCAGGTTGTAGGCCACGGTACCGTTGTAGAACTCCTCTGCCTTCATCGCGCGGGCTTTGCCTCGGTCACCGCCAGAGGTGGTGATGCCACCTGTGGTGATGACGTCCTTGTACAAGCCATTATTACCATCCCAGTAATAGGCGTTGACGAGCTGGTAGCCCTTAGTATCGGAGGGACTGCCGAAGACGGCATACGGATACGGCTTGGTGCCCAACGGCGTGGTTGCCGATGTCTTCACCCAGGCGTTCTCCACGTAGCCAGTACCCGTGTCGACCACGCCGGCAGTGTTGAACGTACCGGTGACGCCGAGGTTGTAGACCTCGCCGCAGAGGTTCTTGAACAGCGAGTTGTCGAGGCCCTTGATGGTATGGCCGTCGCCGTGGAAGATACCCTCGAAGCACTGGTCGTCGGTGCCGATGGGCGTCCAGGAGCCCGTATGCTCGATGTCGGTGCGGAGGAAGAACTCCAGATGCTCGCCGGCTTTGACACGGTTGTTGAGCAGGGCGTGGCCGTAGAGGGGGGAGCCCCCAGCGGCAGGACCGCTGAGCACACTGAGGTCGTAGAGGTTCTTGAAGAGGTCGAGACCGTTCTGACCCGAGCTGCTGTAGTCGTTGATGTAGATTTTCGAGTCGCGCTTCACGTTCTTGTTGTCGATGAACATGTGGTGTTTCGTGTCGGCCATCACCTTGGCGATGTCGTGGTAGTTGGCCACGCTCACGGGCACGTAGTTAGAATAGGTGCGACCGGCATAGCTCTTGGCGTAGTAGGCCACGTAGTAACCGTCCTGATACCAGTAGAGCGGGTCGTCGCCGGGCGTGTAGTCGATACCATTGCTGTGGCTCTCGGCATCGCGCTGCGACTCGAACAGCTCCCATCCACCACCGGTGACCTCGTAGGCACCCGACGTGACGGTAGGCTCGCGCAGGTCGATGAAGTCGCCAGGCAGGATGATGTCGGGCGACGAGATGTCGGCCACCGTGGGCACGCCGCTCTTGAACGTCAGGTGGATGTTCACCACGTGGCGCTCGCTGATAGGCGTGACATTGCCCTGACCGTCGGTCTCGTCGTAGTCGTACTCGTAGATGACGGTGATGATCTTCTCCTTCGAGAGGTTGTAGATGTCGCTCTCGCGGCTCACGAACAGCGTGCTCGTCTCGGTGGGCGAGATGCCGTGGATGGTGAAGCTCTTCTGCTGGTTCTTCAGGTTTTCGTAGTTAGTCCTCGGAATCACCAGGCCTACAGGCACTTCAGCTTTGGAAGCGTAGGTTCCTGTGACGGTGCAATCGACATCGCTCGTACCATTATTGTACTTGGCCGTCACGTTAGCAGCGTTCGTCACGCTGGTACCGCCGCTGCCTATCTGGTAACTGTCGCGGCAGAAGTAGTAGGTCTTCGTATCAGAAGTATTCTCAAGTTCCGTGAACACCAGCTGGGTGACGCACTTCTTCTCTTCGGCAGGCAGACTCATGTAGGTGTCGCTGCTCATCGTCTCGCCGGCAGCGTATGGGATGCTACCAATCTGGAACGGCGTGTTCACCACATAGTAGGTGCCGTTATCTTTTACGGAGATGGGAGCGTAGTGGCGCTGCTCGTTGACCAGCGAATCCTCGTAGACCTCGCGTGCCAGCTCGTCGCCTGTCACGATGGTACTATCATTCACTATTGCACCATTGCGCGTGATAGGAACAAGGTTGCCCTTGCCTAATTTCAGTTCGGTGTCATTATAGGATGCGGTATAGTCAATGCTCTGCGTGACGGAGTAGCCGGCAGGATTGCCATAGGTCTTGTCCCTGACAGCCTCTTCAGAGGCATAGTCACCATCGTACTGGAACTTCTGGCCTTCTGCCTTGCTGTAGGTCGGGTCGATGAGCAGGTCGAGGGCGTCGTAGTTGAAGGTGAACTTCGCATGGTCGGTCGATGGCAGCGAGCTCCATGCCTCCAAACCGCGGTAGTTCTGTCCTGACTTGTAGAAGTTACCGCCATAGAGACCGCTCTGCTTACAGTAGTATGCCGGTACGAGATAGGTGGTCAGGTCGTCTCTCAGAGTGGCCAGCTTGATGAGGCTCTTCTTCATCTCGGCAGTGAACGTACTTGTGGTCGACAATCCCTTGATTTCATCCAGCGTCTTCGTGCCGGCACCAGAATAGAGATCGTTCATATCTTTTTTCACACCGTCAATGTAACCATTACGATCCTTTGATGACATCTTCGAGTCTTTGTAGATGATGTCGTCCTTCGTAATCTGGATGGTGTTGGTACAGATGTAGGCCTTGTTGACATCTTTATCGATGTCCTGTGTATGGGCAAACGTCTGATCCACGGCAGCACCCTCGTAGTAGTGATGCTCAGCACCGCCCTCCTCGGTAACGGTAATTGTGGAGGGGACGATGTAGGCCGCCTCGAATATGGCCTGGCGCTTCTCCTTGTAGTCCGGATCAGTCTCTGAAGGATCGGCAGGAATGGCATTGTAGTTGGTCTTGACATACTGATAGATGCTATCCACGCTTGCCGGGATGAGCTCGCCTTCCTTGTAATAGCGCTGACCGAGCAGCGTGCCTGTTGCTCCTTCCTCGAGTATGTCCGGGTTCAGTCGGTAGGTAGGACCGTCGTAGTAGGCATCCTTTCCTAATGTGCTGCCGCTGGTAACGGGCCCGAGTTCTTCGTACTCGGCCAGCATGATCTTGTCGCCGTTGGTGTCGTCCTTCGGTGTGAACCAGTTGTCCCACTTGCTGGGGTTGTTCACGTCGTAGGTCAGGATGTAGCCAGCGTCGTGGCTGACGATGTTCGACGGGCGGAAGATGTATTTGTCGTCGGCAGCTTCCTTGTCGGCATTCAGTATGGTGTTGCCGTCGAGGTCGGTGTAGGTATGCGAGGTTCCTGTAAGGGCACGGTACTCCGTATCGGTCAGGACATAGCTGCCGGCCTGATACTCGGTTCCGTCGATCTTACAGGTAATGCAGTTCACGTAGGTCTTCTCGATGAACAGGTCTTTCTCCGACTTGCTCAGCAGATACCAGTCCCAATAGCTGATGGGGTCGTTCTTGTAGTAGGTCTTGTCGTTGATAATGACCTTCTTGCCATCCTCCAACTTCACGCCGGGAGCGGAGTAGTAGGCATAGCGGTTGGGCATGACGTTGAGCAGCTTCAGCTTACCGTGCGAGGCGGCAGCGATGGTCAGCGGGATGTCGACCTTCTCGCTGTAGGCATTGGGCAAGCCGGTATAGGCAGAGATATACTGGTCGTAGACGTAAGTAGAGCCCTTGATATACCAGTAGTGGGCGGGCATGGCGCCCGTTCCATCGTCCTTGACAGTGCCTAAGTAGCGGTTGCTGACGTTGTAGCAGTCGTCGATAATGGTCTGCGTGCTATGGACGAAGTTACCCGATGTCTCGAATGTCAGCTTGTCGTCGTCGTCAGAGTCATACTCATAGTCCCACTGGGTGACGGCACCCTCGTTCAGCGCTGTCAGTGTGGTGTTCTTACGCGTCATCTTCGTACGCACGCCGTGCTGGTTCTTCGCATAGACGAAGCCACCACCGATACCTGGCGACACGTTGATGAGGTCGAGCTCGATGACACCGGTGATGGGACCCCATACCTTCTCGTAGAGTCCGTCGCCCGTGCTCTCCTCGGTGGTCAGCTCGAGATAGACACCCGAGGCCAATGCCACCTTGTTGTGGCTGTTACCGTTGTTGCGCTTGCGTTCGTCCTTGAAGGCTTTCTTCCAGTCGTAGAAGGTAGCCGTTTTGTAGGCCTTGCCATCAGCATCGCACTGATAGGTGGAGACGTCGTTGTTGTCGGTGAAACGTATGGAACCGCTTGTCTCGTCGCCGAAATCGACGTCGCTGGTCAGCGCACCGAGGTAGTGCACGATGTTGTAGATGCCGAAGTAGTTGCCGTGGATGGAGTCGGCCGTCGCGGCATCAGCGGTGATGACCGACCTCTTCTCGTTCAGCGACACCTCGCGCACACGGTTGATGGTGTAGTTGGTGTAGTCGACCTCCTCGGGCACACGGTCCTGGGCACCCTGCATCACCATGCGGCTGCCCCACACACCACAGAGGTCGGCACGCTGGATACTGTTCATCAAGCGACCGGCATAGACAGGCAGCACACCGCTCTCCTCCCAGTAAGGATTGTCCTTAAATTTGGGGTTAGGAACCCACTCGCCCATTTCTGGGTCATAAGCAAGGATAGAGTCACCATTTGCTGCGAGGACAGACACTTTCTTGCCGCCTTTCTCCTCTACAAACAGGCTCTGCATCTCGTCGGCGGTGATGGTCGAGGCCTTGGTGGTAAAGCTGTTGGCATCGGTCGTGGCTGCCTTGTAGAGCGTGCTGTCCTTGTCCTTACAGTCTCTCTTACAGGTGTATCTCAGCTCGTAGTAGTCGGCCTCGCGCTTGGGTAGGTTATGGTAGGCATCGATGCCTATCTGCTTGGCAATGGAGTAATAGTCGGTGCCGTAGTTGGTGATGTTCAGCTCGCGGTAGCCGTCGACCAGCGTCAGGTTACCGTCGCCGTAGAGACCACCGGTATGGCGGGTACCTAAGGTAATCATGTCGCGGTGGTAGATGTCGTGGATAGAGGCGGTGGCATTGCCAAACACCGTGGTGGTGTTGGCACTGGTCGTCAACGAACCTGATACGGTGTTACCACCGGCAAAGACGGCGTTGTGGATGATGATGCCCGTAGGATCAAGATACTCCCATCGATAGTCGGAATTCTTGTTACCCATGGTGTTCAGGTCGTCGATGGTCACATACTCGCCGGCCTTGTAGGCACTGTCGTTGATGTTGACGGCCGTTGTCACCTTCAAGCGAGGCTCCACCAGCACCTTGCAGTCCTCGGTGAACATCCTTTCCTTTGTGGTGGTAGAACCCACGGTGACATCTTCGGTATAGAATCCCTTGTCGTCGATGTTGGAACCCGTTTCGCTATCGCTCCACCTGTGCTTATAGTAGTAGCCCTGATAGATGTCCTTGTAGCGTTGGCTGCCTTCGGGCTTCACGCCCAGTCCGAAGGTGCCGTCGGCATTCTCGTAGGCACTATAGACGTAGCCCTCGTCGCCGCCACCGTAGACGTTGCCGTTACCGTCGGCCACGCCAGACATCGTACCTACCTCGCCACCGTGGATATGCACCTCGGTCTGACCGAAGACAAAGCCGTCGGTGTTCAGCTTGCCGTGACGGCCCAGGTTGTCGCTGCCTCGGCCACCACCATAGACGTTACGTCCGACATGGGCACCGTACATCTCGATGTTGGTCTTGCCGGGACGGTAGATGCCTTCAAGTGAATAGGTGGTCTTGCCGTCGACAACGTTCTTGGCAATGCTGCCGCGACCGATGGCGGCAATCTCGCCACCGCCGAAGACGCTGCCGCGAACATAACCATCGTAGAGGTAAAGACGGGTCTTGTCGACAAAACTTTTGTCGTCGTAACCGCCACCGAACATACAGCCGGCATCCTTCAGCAACGTGTTGGGCGTGGGTTGGGTATCGTCCTCGATCTTCTCTTCGTATTTCTTACTTGTCGTGTTATACTGATAACCTACATATCCGTTGTACAGGGTCAGGTGGGTCGTACCGTAGACAGCACCGCCCTCGCCGCCACCGTAGGCATTACGCTGTACGGTGGGAACGCCGCTGGTGAAGCTGCCACCGGCCGCATCGCCGATGACCACGTGGGTCTCGCCAAGGACATCGCCGATATGCGTTGCACTGATGTCGCCTTCGTGATGGCCCACGTCGCCCTTCCAACCGCCACCATAGACGTTACGGCAGGAGCCACCCTTGACATAGGCATTGGCCGAAGCGGTGAAGCCATAGGGGTTCTTAGGCTTTCCGGTTTCGGAATCGATGGTGGCATCGTAGGCACCCACACCGAAGAGGTCGTAGACAGCACCGGTGGTACCGGCGGCATACATATCTTTGCCGACCGTACCGCCAAGCAGACCGATATAGGTGGTGCCATAGACGTCGCCGCTGAGTGCCAAAGAGTCGACACCCAGTCCGCCACCGTAGGCGTAGCCCGCCACTGTGGCACCCTCGTGGATGAGGACGTTGGTGTTGTACTTATACTGCCGTTTCGTCTTCTCCTCAGTAGTGTAACCGGTGAAGTCGCGGTCGTCCATGCCTGCATTATGGGTGACGAGGGCCGTGTTGGTAAGGTTGGTCCAAGAGTTGGTGGCATAGTCGGTATAAGTATAATGACCGTCTCCGTCGGTTGCTGTCGGAGTATAGTAGTCGCCCAAGGTCCAGGCATCCTTCCAGTCTTTAGCCCAACGGGCCTTGGCACTTTCAGAAGAACCAAGGTCTTCAAGATGATTCTTCCAATAGGGATCCTGGGACCCAATCTGCGGTGACGGTCCATCCTTGTACATCTGCATGTACTTCTGCACGCTCTCGGCATTGAGCACATGGCCCATCTCGCCACCGCCATAGACCTCATAGACGTATGCACCCTTCTCTAAGTTCACCTCGGTATACTCCGACCAGGTGTCGATACCGTGGCCAGCGCCATAGACCGGGGCGGTATAACCCTTGGACTTGTTCGACCAGACCGGTGACGAGATGTTCACCTTGGCATAGAGCGTGCGGCGCACGTTGTTGTTACCGCCATAGACGGCACCGTTCACCGTGGCGCTGTCGCTGCGATAGTTCACATTCGACTCATAGACATCGCAAGGCGGGAGGATCTGCGTACCGAAAGCACCACCGAAGATGCTGTCGATCACGATGGTCGACGCCAAGGTAGACGTTGACGGCACGTTGACAACGGTACGGGCCGTCACTCCCTCGTTATAGCTGCCGCCATAGACGGCCTTGATCTTGCCTCGAAGGAGGTCGATGACAGCCGACAGCGAATCGGGGTCGAAGGAGTCGGCAAAGGTCTTGGCCTTGTCGAAGCGCAAGCCCAGACCGTTGTAACTGCCCGAGCCGAAGACTTTCATGTTCTCGTAGTTCGTTACTTCCTTGCCTTCTTTCTTCGGGATGTCGATGAGCACATAGCTGCGGTCCTGCGACTTGTCGCCATCGCGGTTCTTGGGGAAGCCCGTACCGGCACCAAAGACGCAGCCGATATAGTTGTTGCCGTTGGTGTTCGGACGTATGTTGACGAAGGAGCTACTTAGATAGGGCATGGTGTAGCCGGCATATTCGTCGGACATATAGTTGTAATAGGCGTAGTTGCCACCGAAGATGGTGTCGACACGGCCCTGCAGGTACTCAATGTAGGTGGCTGACTTCAGCACACCGGGTTTGGTGGCCGTTGGCTTGGCATGCAGCAAGTCCTTGTTGGTAGCATAGTCGCGCACACGGGCCGTAAAGTCATAGCCTTCCTCATACTTGCCCCAGATGGTGCCGCTGAAGTCGTTACCGCCATAGACGATATCCATGATCCAGGGGAAGCCTTCCTTGTAACCACCACTGCCGTTGGGCTGACGGCCGATATAGGCCTCGGTATGGCCCAAGACGTCGGCTTCGCAGGCACCGGCAAAGGCATCGTAGACACGGCCGTTGCCTAAGTAGACGTATGTATTGCCGCTGACGTTGCCCTCCTTACCACCGCCATAGATATACTCGGTCTCGGGGAGGCCTTCTTCCGCGCCCTCGCCAGAAGTGGGAACCGTAGAGCCCATCAGGTTCACGGTACTGCTGTAGCAACGATCGAACTCATAGACATAGTGATCGTCTTCGTCAAGGACGGGGGTGCCGTTGATGTCGAGTTTCTTCTTGCCCACGATGCCTTTCTCACCGCCGCCGCAGATCTGGAAGACGTATCCGTTCTTATGGTTCACGGTGGTGCTGCCCCATATCTCGGTGCTTTCACCATAGCCGCCACCGAACAAGATCAGGGCGACAGCGTCGAGGTCGTCGCGCTGGTCGATGAGTCGTACGCCGGAGGGGTATCGGTCGCTTGGAGCATTCTTCTCGCCGAAGGTCTCTTCTCTCTTCAGCACGTCCTCGTTGATGTTGATGACAACATTGCCGTTCACGTGGCCGCTGTTGTAGCAGCCACCATAGATGTTACCGCCCAACAGACGGATGCTATGGTCTTTCTCCCAGTAGTCGTGGGTGTCGTCGTCCTTCTCTGTGCCCGTTGCAGGGAACTTGCCTGCACCTTCGGCTGAGGTATAATAGGTATCGCCTTCGGTCAGCGTAGTGCCCTCTTCTACTTTCACAAGATTGTCTACCTCGCTGTTGGCAACAGGGACGAAGTCTAATAGTTCTTCATAATAGTGGTGGTCTTTGTCAGCTACCTCCGTACCAAGGGCCTTGAACTTGCCCTCACCTTCGGCTGAGGTGTAATAGTAATTGTCTTTGGTCAGCGTGGTGCCATCTTTCACGGCGATATAGTCATACCAGCGGTTCGTGTTCCAGATGAGTTGGGTCTTGTCGTCATTCCATCGCAACGGGGTGATGGTCAGGTTCTCAAGGTTGATCTCCAGACGGTTCTTGATGTTGCCACTGCCGTCGGTGAAGCTGGAACGCTCATCGGCAGAGCCTAAGACACCGCCCTCGTAGGCAGCACAGAGCTGCGTGCCAGTCTTGTTCGGTCCCGTCCATTTTTCTTCCACGTCGGCGCTGTTGCAGCCGCCAACGAACTTCTCGAAGATGTTCAGACCACGGGTGACATGGTAGATGTTCTTGCCGGGGATGGCCATACTACCCACATTACCGCCGCAGTAGAAGGAACCTACGTAACTGGTGTAGTCGTCATAGTTTTCCGGGTCGCCGTTGGCCATGTTGTCGAAGACGATATCGGGTTGCAGGTTCATGGTGACACCTTCCATATAGGAGGCGAACACAGACTTATTGTCCAGGTGAAGGGAGTTATACTCATAGCCTGACTCGTTAATATTACCGTAGTCGTCAACATTGCTGGCATAGAGCGTGAGGATGTCTGGGTCGACCATCTTCTCACCGTTGTTGCCAAGGAACACCTTGTCGGCAACCACGTAGTTACCTATCTTCAGCTCTACCCGCGGTGTGAGTTTCTTCGTAGCCATCGAGGCGCAGTTACCGCCCACAAAGACGGAGCCTTTGATGATGGTGGGATGTAAGGCGTCGGTACCCTTCAGACGGATAGATACCTGCTCGGCATTCGGGCGATGGGCGTTGAGGGCCTCCATGGAGGTGGTATAACCGGCTTGGGGATAGTAGAAGTCGCCGTAGACATCGTGGCCTTCGAAACCATCATAGTTGGTGTAGGCATAGGCACCGTTGCCGCCGCCGTAGATGTCGCCGCGGATGGTGGTGTAGACACCGATGGCATTACCGCCATAGACCGTACCCGTGATGTCGTTACCGCCATACACATTGTTGATATCGCCACCACGCACGAGCAGGCGGGCAGACAACTCGTTGGGGAAGCTGTAGCCGGGAAGGTTAGAGGTAGGCGTGTATTCACCGTTCACCGTCGGAATGACGTCGGCCATACGACAGCCACCGAAGACGTTCTCGACGACTAAGGGCTTGGCGTTCTTCTCAGTAACGGGATCAATCTCTAACAGCAGGCCCTCGTGACTGGTCATGTTGCCCTTGTTACCACCGGAGTAGAGGTCGCGGATGTTGCCCTGCTGCAGGTTCCACGTAGGACGGATAGCCATCGGGGCCTGGTTGTTGCCACCGAAGACGCGGGCGTGGTTGAAGGCGAAGCTGGTGATGTTGCTCTGGAAGGTCTGGAGTCGGGACATCGTCTTCAGGTCGTCGATCACGGAGAGGTAGTAGTTTCTCCAACTGTGCTCGCCTGTGGTCACTAAATCTCCCGGTCCATCACCGATACTGTCTTTATCGGCCTTCCATAATGCTGTGGCGGTTTGTTTTACATAGCCGTCACAGTCGTCGCTCGTGTTGTCGATGTTGATGGTGGTGTTCTTGTTGATGGTCGCCTTGTTGCCACCGCCATAGACGTGGGCAATGTTGCCGCCCTTGATCTCTAAGTAGGTCTTGTCGATATCGGGTAGGGTGAACGGGCTGTCGCTGACGGCGATGGTTGTGGTGATGGGTGTCGACCCCGTCTTGGTGACTTCGTTCACGATATATTTGCCTTCACTGTTCCTCAGGGGATTACCCTGGTCATCGGTATAGACAAAGTCGCCGTTGCCGCCGCCGAAGATACTGCCAATCACAACCCATTTGTCCTCGACGGTCTTTTCGTTTTCCACCTTCGAGGAACGGCTCGTAGCCACGAAGGTCTTCCAGGAGTTGTCTATCTCGTTGGTTAGTTTATTATACTCATCTCGCGTCAAATGCAATGCCTCCAGCTCAGCGTCGGTCTTCGCCACACGCACGTTCTCTAACACATCGGGAACGGTCGTCGTGTCGGCCCGCTCTCCCTGGCCGATGGTTCCTGCCACGTCGTTGCCGCCGTAGACATCGCCAATAATGATGTCGTCGCTGGCGTGCTTGCCGTCGATGTTCACGAAGGAACGGCCTCCCACATTCGACATTCGGGCACCGCCGAACACCTTGTTCAGGTTACCCGCCGTCACCGTCACATTCGTGTTACCGCCTACGTTAGCATGGTTGCCACCGCCATAGACGTTACCACCAACAGATATCTGGGCCTGCACAACAATCGTGTACAGGAACAATATTATCATTATGGCGGTTGTTCTTTTCATCTCGTTATTTCGTTATTTTGTTATTTCGTTATTCCCCCACCACCACCGTAGGATCATTCAGGTCCGGATCGGACATCACGTACAGGTAGGTGGGCTGGATGGTCAAGTTTACATTATATCTACAGCCTCGTCTCGACACGTCCTGCTCGGAGAACAAGTCGCTGAGTACCATGGTGTTCGTGGCTTTGCAATTCTCGCGTACCAGATTGCCTTTTGTGTCATAGACATCGTAGACGCTGGTCAGGATAAGCTTGTCGACGCCCATTGGCATGAAGTGACACATGTACGAACTGTAGGCCGTTGACAGGGGCACAGGAGCGTCTGTCGAGCTGAGTATCGCACCGTCGCCCTCGTCTGTTCCCACCGGAGTGAAGACGACGCTTTTGATGGGGTCGGGATAAAGTTCAGTGACGGGGTCGACGACACCTTCGGTAGCAGCGAGCGTGACGGTGACGTTGGTTCTTTTCTTCGTGATAGTGCCGCTGGCACTGGTCTGTAGGTAGAGCTCCTTCAGCTTGATGGTGCGCAGGGCGGCATAGTCGCCGTTCACCCTCATGCGTACCTGGAAGGCAGAGTAGAGGTGGTCGAAGAGCAGGAAGATACGGTTGTTGCCCAACGCACCCGTGGCATAGGCCTGATAGGCGAAGTCGCCACGACGCAGTCCCGTGATCCTGTAGTCGCCCGAGTCCGAGTATCCATTGTCCTTGCCGTTCTTGGCTCCCACCACCACGCAGACATCGTTCGACGTCACTGACGGCAGGTTGCTGATGGTCAGCACGGCTCCGCTGCTGTAGGCACTGTTGTTGCCCGGTGCTGCTGTCGACGAGATTTCACAGCTCACGCCATTGCTATGGGGGGTGTAGCCATAGAGGTAGTATGTGCCTCCATCGAAGGTCTCTCCATCAGAAAGATCCAAGCTGGTGTACCATTTACTGCCATCGCTATTGCTATAGAAGTGTCCCTTTATCGGCTCTTTACCGTTTTGTGTCATGAACACGCCAAACACCTGGTTAGAAGTATCCATGAAAGTGTATCCCGAAGGTGGTATCCACCCCCTCGTCACATAAGCCCCATTGGCCTCATTAGCCCCATTAGCCCCATTAGCCCTATTGGCCCCATTAGCCTCATTGGCCCCATTAGCCCTATGAGCCTCTTCAGCCTCCTCATACAGGCTCACCACTCCCATAACCTCCACAGGATGGCGCTTCTCCTCCTCCGACTCCTCGTCAGCTGAACAGCCCATAAGTCCCATGAGCCCCATAAGCCCCATGAGCCCCATTGGCCCCATGAGCCTCATTGGCCCCATTGGCCCCATGAGCCTCATGAGCCCCCTAGGCCCCCTAGGCCCCATAAGCCCCATTGGCATCTTCTGGACTATGGTCTTTTCACTCTTCACTCTTCAATTTTTATTTTTTAATTTTTACATCTTACCAGTTGTACACCGTTCTGTCTCCATACATCTCCGTCCAACCGGAGAAGGCGGTCTGCACCTGGTCGATCTCCACGCCACCCTCTTCGTTGATCTTGAAGATGTAGGTGTAGCTGTATCCGGGCTTCCATTGCATATATTCGGCGGGCACGACACAGGTTTTTTCCAACCTGTTGATGACGACAGTCAGCGTGTAACTGCCCTGTGTCGTGTTCGGGAAGACGGAGTACCAGCCGTCGATGGCATCGAGATATTCCTTCGATGCGTTGTAAGGGTCGTAGTCCTCGGTGAACGCATCGAGCTTGCCTTCCGCAATCGGCACGATGTCGTACCACTCCTTCGTCTCTGCGCCCGTCAGCGGGTAGATGATGTTGAAGGTGCCCTTGCGGGCAATGCCGGTAGGCGTGGCCGGAGGCACTATGTCGTAGTCGGCTGTAGGCTTGAACACCTGGCTCTCCAACAGGATTTTCTCGCGGTCGTAGACGTAGTTGTACATAAACCGCACCTTCGAGTAGGGCTTCGTGAACACCAGCTGTACGGGTTTGCCGAACTCCCGCGTGGGATAGTAATACAGGTTGCCGGTCGAGAACCACAGGGTGCTGAAGTACGGCATGTCCTCGATAGCCCTGCGACTTGTCACGTCTATCTCCATCGTGATCTTATACATACTATAGGCATCACCGTCACCGTAATTGCCGTTTTTCCCGTATGCCTTGTTGTCCTCATGGATGTCACTTTCTCCTGCCCAGTTTGTCACCGCGAAGAACCGGTAGGCACTGGCGCCCCAGTCCCAGTATTTGATGGTCTGCAGAGGCTTGTCGGGGAGTATATAGTCCCAACCGCTGCTGTTCGTCGTCGTCGTGGCTTCGCTGTTCTTCTTCCACTCAACGGTATAGGCCGGGAACACCTCCTGGCTGCGACCGTAAGGATCGTCTCCGTTATAGTTGTTCTTATAGCCCCACACGGTGAAGCTCGTTACCCCGCTCTCGCTGAGCGGAGTGTCTGCTCGGGTCACCATCTCCTCATCGTCCTGCTGGCCGCTGAAGGTGATGGCATCGCCCGTAGCTTCAGGCTCTTCACCCTGCTCCCCGCTATCGCCAGAACACCCCAGAAGCCCTATGAGCCCTATGAACCCCATTAGCCTTATTGGCCCCCTGAGCCCCCTGAGCCTCATTGGCCCCCTGAGCCTCATTGGCCCCCTGAGCCCCATTGGCCTCATTGGCCCCATGAGTCCCATGAGCCCCCTGAGCCCTCTCATAGCGCCCCTCCTTTCTGGGCCAGCAGGCCCTCCAGCTCCGCCACTCGCGCCTTCAACGTACTGTTCTCAGCCTCCAGCTCCGCGATGCGCGCCTTTTGGTCGTTGCGGTAGCCCAGGCGGGCGGCGGTCATCTGTTCGCGGATGCCGCCCTTTTCCACGAAGTCCTTTTGTAGGCGGTCCAGCAGGCGCCCCATCATCACATCATACTGGCAGATCAGCGTGATAGCGATGTTACAGAGCGCTTCGGGCGAGCGCTTCTCAATGTCCTTCGTATAATCCTCCGGACGATTGTGGTTCTTGCTGTATTCCTGTATCTGACGAGTGCGCGGGTCATCGACCGCCCACTCCTCTAAGTGGCGTGTGCGCAGATAATCCTTGTAGTCCAATAGTGTTTCCTGCATACTGGCACGGGCAACACCCATCAGTCTAATTTCTGTCTCAGCAGATGTAGAAGCAGCTGCGCAACCTTCAGCAATGTTCTGTTTGCCAGAGCGTGCAGCTTGAATGACTTGGTCGATGGTGCGGTCTTTCCGCTCCACGAAATAGTGATGAGCAAAGAAGAAGGTGATGTCATAGAGGCATTCGGCCTTCTGGTAAACCAGCAAGCCCCGGTAGTTCCCCTTCTTGGGCAAGAACGGCTGCGGCTCCAGCGGCTTCCGTTGCTGGTCCCCATTAGCCCCCTTGGCCCCATTAGTCCTATAGGTCCCCTGAGTCCCATTGGCCTTATAAGCCCCATTGGTCCCATTGGCCCCATTGGCCCCATGGGTCTCATGAGTCCCATTAGCCCCATGAGTCCCATTGGCCTCATTGGCCTCATTGATCCCCTGAAGCCCCTGAACCCTATTGCCCTCTTCGCCTTCTTGTTTACCTCTTTCGATCATTATCGCTTTTTTTTGCTTTTTTTGGCCAATTAGCCTTATTAGCCCTATTGGCCCCATTCGCCCTATCGCTCCTTGACTTTTGGTTGAGCCTTTTCGCAAGCCTCCGGCTCCCGCCCGCCGAGGAACTAAGCCTCGGTGGGGGAGGGGAGAGTTAGAGGTTAGGATGCAGGTACAATCTGGATAATCTTGTAGGCTTTTACAGCAGGTTCTGCAGGTGTAGTTAATTCATAAGTTGATTCATCTGCTATAGCATTTTCACCTGCTGTGAACTCGCCTTCGCCAGCACTAGAAGTGTAATATTTTTTACCTTTAGTCAGAGATATTCCAGATGTTACCTGAGTATACACCGCAGTCACTGCATCCTTAGAATACTCAAAGGCGTATGTTTTGCCATTTGTTGGTGTAAACGTTGCGTAGGTGTTGGCTGTAAATGCTACGCTATTCACAGTTGCTGCACTGGTCTGAACAGTCATCACATCAGTTCCAGATGTGACCTCTGTCTTAGTATAGCTAGAAGCTAACATTAGGTCTGCTTCCGTTGTTCCTTCAGCAACGGTATACAACTTAACAGTAGTACCCGAAGCATTCAGAGTTGCCAGAGTTCCATCTGTGTTGACGGTAATGTAGATTGGACCATTCGCGTGAGCGTATGTGATACCATGCTCAGAAACTGCAGGAGGTCCTGATTCTTCGTGATCATATACAGAACCGCTCTGATAAGTTGTAATAGATGGTGTAGACACTGTTGTGATTGAGCCCTCTTTTACATCAGTAGCAGCAACTGTTACAGCATCGAAGGTGATAGGATACAGGCCTGTCGGGCTTGCAGCGGGACCGGTATAGCCATTGGTGTTGTCACAAATCTTGAACAAATAGGTGTAAGCGTAGTTCGGATTCCAGGTCATGTATATCTGTGGAACTACAGCCTTGGCATCTTCTACGTGGATGGTCTCATGGGTAACAGTGTTATAGAGGTCAAAATCGACGCTTAAAACCATAGCTGCTGTGTGATCTTGGTTGGGAAGAACGCTAATATATTCGTTACTGGCATTGGCCCATGTGGGATTTGTAGAGGATTCTCCAAGATAGGTTGGAGTGGTTCCGTTAGTATCAAACGTACCAAAGACATAATTGTTTGATGCTGCTGTTGCGGTTGCGAATTGTGCTACACCGCTACTACCATCGTATGTAACAGTGAAAGATTGAGCATCGCCAGTAGGAGAGGATCCATTAAAAGAACCATTTAACTGAGCAGAAGTGGTTGTTTCACTAAAGGTTGCTGGTGAAGTAGGCTTGAAGTTCACATTCATCACATTGTACCCAGGAATGGTCTCATAGATACCCAGACGTACTTTTGCTGCACCAGACCGGAATGTAAACTTAACAGCATCACCAATCTTGTTGTCAGCTGTGGTATGAGCTGCGGGATTCGATTTTTCTGTAATTGTCAACTTATCGGCAACATATAAGCCTGCAAACTGAGAAGCATTTCCCTCGAAGGTAAAACCAGATGTGGTAACATTTGATACTGTACCACCCGATTTGTTCTTGTAGGCAGTGAAGACATACTGCGAAGCAGCATAATCCCAATACTTGATGGTTTGTGCAGTTGACAGGGAAAAGGCTCCTCCAGGCGTTGTTTTTTCACCTTCAGCACCTACATATTCCCAATTGGCTGTGTTAGATGTAGTGGTATTTGCCGAAGAAGCAGTATACCAAGCCCAATAAGGGGTATTACTAGAGCTGCTATATTCATTATGCGCAAATACGTTACTTTCTGTAGTGCTAACAGTTTTTGTGGCATAGACTGCGAATGAATAGCCCAGATCTTCTGCTGCCGTGGCACCATTGGCACGTGTCATGCCCGGTGTGTTGGACACGAACCGGATCGCCCCAACGCCTTCATTAGCCTCCTTCAGGCCCTGATCGCCCACGAAGGATTCATCTGTGCAGCCCACCATCGCTGTGAGGGCGAGTGCAACTGCTAATAGATAGTTCTTTTTCATAATCGATAAATTTTTGTTGTTATTATTAATGTTTTTTCTCTCAATATATTGTGTTGTTAATACGTTAAAATACCGCTGCATGGTTCACTACCTTTTTGAGTGCAGAGACGGGAAAGCCTATCTTGTGGAGAATCTCCTCGAAGTGCGTACGTTCCTTATAGGGAATGGTTAGCTCATAGGTCATCAGCTCGTCTGCATCCTCTGCTGGAATAGGTTCGAACGCATAGTATGAGTCCGTTTCGGGCAGATATGCTTCAGGCAGGGCAGAGGGCTGAACCAGTTTGACATTATGGTAACAGATGTCATGGGTTACATCTACAGAATAGAGGTATCCGTCGTTGGGAGTCTCAATGAGTTCGCGCAAGGTGATGTCCTTACCGATATATTTCTGCAGATTTGCCAGACTGACACGCACGACAAGCCACCGGTTGTCGTTGTCGTCGCTGTCGACCCAGTAGAACAGGTAGTCATCACCTTTACTGCTGACATAATGTGACAGAAGTGGTCCGTCAAAATATATCAGGTCGGCAATTCTCCTGAAACTGCTGAAGTCATAGTCTATGTTATATCCTTCAATTCTTCTCATATAGTTCTTCCTCCTCAGGTACATGATTCGTATGTCCTTCTTCTGAGAACGCAAAGCGACACGCAGAAAGATTGTTCGGGGCATAAAGCTCAGGCAGTTGGCAACCAATTGCCAACAGATTATCTATCTGTTCCTGATATTTAAATCTTACTCTGTTCATGTCACTTTTTTTCTTTCAGTCTTTCAACTCTTCAATTCTTCAATTTTTCAATTTTTCAATTCTTCAATAACTTTACTACCCACGGCACAGTCAAGGATGACCTTTTGTCCCCGTATAGTGACAATCTTGTCGTGGACATCCTCAAAGCGTATAATGTTGCTTTTCTTTGCCATATTCTTTCTTGTCTCTTTCGCGCTCAGGAGGCCCGGCCTCTTCGCGCGCGTTCATTATTTTACTTTGTAACCAAGTGAGGAGTCGAACCTCACTTGGTATATAGAAGATTATTCTTTAACCTTGATGACCTTGATAGCATAGACACCATTATTTTGAATGTACTTGGTGTAGTACTTAGTGTCTGCTACTGCAGTTCCTGTTGCGTCTGCGTAGCTAGAACCATCATAGGTGTAAAGACCTGTTACATCATCACCGACAGACTTTGTTACCTCTTGGTACTTATCAACTGGTGAACTTGCTGCGGTCTTAGTATAGACAAATGCATAAGTACCAGCAGATGCGAATGTCTTCAACTTACCAACAGTACCTGCGGTGAGGCCGGTAATCTTGTTGCCATCAACCAGAGGAATTTCAGTTTCTGTAAGACTTACGCCATCTGTTACAGGAGTCAGCGTGATTTCATTGCGACCAACATAAGTTCCACTTGTGTTAGAAACATAGGTATTCAAAGCATCCAGCACTTCAGCTTCAGTAGCGCCAGCCTTTGAGACAGTGTAGAGAACTGCCTTGCCTGTCATATCTATCAGGGTTCCATTCTCTGTAGTTGTTACATATACGACATCGCTGGTGGTATACTCGCTCTTTGATGCATTTGTCACATCTGAAGTAACAGAGTAGGTGTTGATGCTTGGTGTAGCAACAGTAGTGATAAGTTCCTGAGAGTGCTCTTCAGAGTCAACTACGATAGCATCGAAGGTGATGGGATACAATCCTTCAGGTCCAGTAGTAACATCAGTCTTGCCATTGGTGTTATCACTAATCTTGAAGAGATAGGTGTAAGCGTAGTTACTCTTCCATTGTGTGTACTGAGCTGGAATAAGTGCAGTGGCACCATGAATGGTGATTTCCTCACCCGAACCATCTGTAGCTTCAAGAGTATAATCCACTTTCAGTGTGAGGACAGTACCGCCCTCATTAGGTAGAACTATGGTGTAATCTCCAGGAGTGGCCGATGTCTGAACAGCCCAAGTCGGCTGAGCGGAAGAACGAGCAAGGAAAACATTTGAAGTGGTTTTCTCATAGTTCTCAGGTGCGCCATAGCTCAGTGTACCATAGCTTTGGTTCTGTTCTTTTGTGCCAGCGGCAGCAAATGAGACATGAGCTTTGTTATAATCGGAGTTAGATACATTACTGCTACCGACTGTGGGGAAATAGACGGTGCAGACACCACTCTCCGGAAGAACGGCAGAGGATGCGTAAAGTAGTGTAGAAACTCCTGAGATTCCACTAGCGGAGTAAAACCTAACATTCTTTACTGAATAACCGGGAATAGTCTCATAGAGACCAACACGAATCTTGGCGACAAGTGAGCGGAAAGATAAACTCACTTGATGTTGGAATTCAGGCTGCCCTGTTACGGTTGGATTATAGGCTGTTACCAAATCCGAAATGTAAACCTTCGAAAGGTCGGAGGCAGAACCAGTAAAAGTATAGGCCGCAGATGTCAAAGTAGCATCATGCGCCAGTGAGGAAACTGTTGCAGAACCTCCACTAAGAGAATAGGCCCAGAAATCATACTGGGAGGCTGCATAGTCCCAGTATTTTATGGTTTGCGCCTTAATAGAGGTCTTGCCGGTAAGAATTGACTGCCCAACATATTCCCAGTTCGCAGTATTGGATAGTGTCTTGTCTGCTGTGTTTTCAGTCCAATTGACATTGTAATTGTCAAACACCTCTACAACAGAACCACTAACAGTCTTGATACCTTCAACTACGAAGTTCTTATTCAGCAACCCTGCTGCATCAGCTCCCACGTGGTCGGCACGTGTTACAGTCTTCACGCCCGTACCGAACACGATGGCCTTCTCATTGGCCGTTGGGGTGTTGTCGGGGCTGTTGTCGCCGACGAACTCGCTGTCGGTGCAGCTGGCTAACGCTACGATAGCCAGGGCTGCGAGGAATAGATTCTTTTTCATCATCATAATAGTTTAAAATGTTAATAATCTTGGTTTCTTTATCTCGTTTCTCTTTTAACATGTAATTTCCATATAATTCTCATGTAATTGCCCATGTAATTCTCATTAATGATCATTCGTGGGTCATTCTTCGCTCATTGCTTTCTTTTATAGGTGCTCAGGCGAGCAAGCTCGGAGCGTGGTCATTCGTGTCTCTTTTTTCTATTATTTGAGTTTTCGTTGCAGGTTCTGAGGTGCTCTGCGCGTGTCCCAGATGTCCTCGATATATACCATGTCTTCTATCTCATCATATCTATAAATCAACTTGAATCTTTTGTTGATGTGTCGTGCTCTGTATTGTATTGGTAGGTTCTTCAACAGCGGTTCAGGGAAACCTGATTTTGGCCATTTGGACAGATCGTCTTCAATTTCCTCTATCTTCTTGTCGATTTTGTTAGCAACGGTAATCCCAAACTCTTTCCTTCCTCTTAAGTAGAAATTACATTTGGTGATTTGTGCTGTAAATGTCCAAATCACTGTAGCCATAGAAACTCTTCCCTTAACTGTCTCCTTGATTCTTCTACCGTCAGTATTCTGCCATTCCTAATATCTTCTTCCGACTCCTGAATGCGGGCATACAGTTCGTCGAGGGTGTAGGGCTTCAGGTCAGAGGTGTCCTGACGGTCCCACTCGTCCTCTTCCATCTGGTCTTTCTCTACCTCTTCCGAGATATAGCGGATGAGGCATCGCTTATCGCTAATGCTCAAATCGCTGATGCGGTTGAGCAGGTCGCTCTGGCGCAGCTCGTCACTCATGCCGTAGGTCATGGCAAAGCTCTCTGCCGCCATGTCCCTTTTTCCGTCCTGTCTTTTCTCTTCTGTCATACTCCGTTCGTTTTCTACATAGATAATCCGTTTCGTCTGTAGTCTTTTTCTTAACTCTTCGCTCGGCGCTTGCGACGCTTTGCTTGCAAAGAACTCTTAACTTTCATCTGTTTTCCACTCTTCTATGGTGCGGCTCTCGGTACTGAAGCTGATGCCTACCTTGTGCAGGCGGCAGCCGTCGAGGGTATAGGGCAGAAGGTAGTCCTTCGTGTCTATCTGGTCCAGTGCCTCTTGTGCCGGTCGGTCTATTTTCAGTTCGATGACATAGATGTCGGTGGCGGTGGTGAGCACCATGTCGATGCGTCCCTTTGCCGTGCGCACCTCCTGCTGCACGTAGCGTCCTAAGAGCGAGAACACGACGTAGAGCATTGTCTGGTAGTGTCCCTCGCTGTTGGCGTTCTCGGCGTAGGGCACCGAGGCGAGGTATGCCTTCAGGGTCTGTAGGGCCTCGTCCAGGTTGTCGCGGCGTATGGCCCGGTAGACGTCGGCCACGATGTTCTTGGCATGGATGGTGTCCCCCTCTATATAATAAGGTATAAGGGCGTTGATCATGCCCTTGCGCACCTCTTGGTTAGGGTAGCGCAGCGTGTAGGTCTCCATGTCGGCGTCGTAGTCCTTGATGGTGAGGTAGCCGCTCTGGTAGAAGAAGGGCATGGGTGTGGTCATCTTCTCCGTAGGTGCGTCGAACTCGTGGGCCTCGCACAGTCGGCCGTCGTCGAAGTCCATGATGTCTGCTCCAAATTTCAGGAGCATGTTTATTAACGATGAGGGCGTGCCCGTGTCGAACCAGTAGTCTTGAATGCGGCTCCACTTCAACGCCTGCAGCAGGCTGTAGGGGTTGTAGATGTCTTTCAGGTCGTCGGCAAAGTGGTAGCCGTCGTAGTTGCGCTTCAGGCGCAGCAGCGCCTCCTCTACGGTGATGTTGAGATCAGCTGCGAGATTCTCCACGTGGGGCATCATCTGCGACTCGAGCTCTTCCTGGGTGATACCACAGATCGTAGAGTACTGGGGCATCATCGTGATCTTGTCGAGGTTGTTCAGCTCGCTGAAAGTCCAATCGTGAGCACGAATTGGAGTATGTGAGCTAACCTGCGAGAATTTCGTGATGCCAGTGATGAACACGAAGCGCAGGTAGGGGTCGCAGTCCTTCAGGCAGCTGAAGAGCGAGCGCACGATGGTACGCATCTCCTTCAGCTTCTCCGGCTCGTGGAGTGTGGCGAGGAGCGGTGCGTCGTACTCGTCGATGATGACGACAGTCCTCTCGCCGCCCATCTTGGCGGGAGCCTGCTCAATGAGATTGCGAAGGCGTGCACCTGGCTGGTCTGATTGACGTTCCACACCATATAGTTTCTCATATCTGGACAACTGTATGTTCGTCTGCTCATAGAACTCCTTCTCGGTGCCACTCTTGATGCTGGCGAGGCTGATGAGCAGCACGGGGTGCTTGCGCCACTCCGTCTCCAACTGCTCCATGGCCAGGCCCTCGAACAGGTCGCGGCGTCCCTCGAAGTAGCTCTTCAGGGTGGAGCAGAGCAGGCTCTTGCCGAAGCGGCGTGGGCGGCTCATGAACACATAGCGGTTGTCATGCGCCATCCTGAAGACAAGATCCGTCTTGTCTACGTACAGGTAGTTGCCCTCCCTGATTATCTCAAACGTCTGTATGCCTGTTGGCAGTCTCTTCATCATCGTCTCTATAATTCTTCAATTCTTTAATTCTTCAATTATTTAATTTTTTAATTCTTCTTCCATTCTTCTATCGTGCCTGTCTTGCTTGAGAAACTGGCACCTATTATATATAGTGCGCGCGCGTCGGCCTCGTAGGCACGGGCGTAGCCGCGTTCGTTGATCTGTTGCAGTGCCTCGTCGGCTGTGCCGTCGAGTTTGAACTCGAAGATGTAGACATACTTCGGGGTCTCTATGATGCAGTCGGCGCGTCCTTCCGAGAGCTGCTTCTCCGTGTAGACGGTGTAGCAGGAGATGAGGCGCATCAGCAGGTAGAAGGTGTAGTGGAAGTACAGCTCTCTATCCTTCTGGTCCTTCTTCGGCCTCATTGAGTACGGGGTCTCTGCGAGGAAGCTGGTGAAGAGCCGTCGCACCAGATCGAGGTCGCCGCATTCCAGGGCATATACCATTTGGTTGACCCACGATGGAGCATCTTCCTTTGACTGCAAGTATTGATTAGCCAGGAGCGTCAGCATGCCCTGCTTCACCTCGTTGTTCGGATAGTCAAGCAGATAGGTGTTGAAGCGACGGTCCACTGCCTTGATGGTAAGGTATCCGCTCTGGAAGAACATGGGCAGGGGCATCTCCGTGTCGGCCTTGTAGTCTATGAACATCTGTTCCGGGAAGTAGCGGCCTGTGTAGGTCATCACCTCCTCCTGGCTCTTCGACAAGAGTCGCACCATGTATGACGGTGTGCCGGAAGAAAACCAGTAGTCCCTCATGTCGAGATTGGCGAAGGTGTTGAGGATGCTGAAGGGGTTGTAGACGTCTATCATGCGCTTGCTGAAGTGGTAGCCGTCGTAGCGCCGTTTCAGCTGTGCCTTTGTTTCTTCTTCGTCCACTCCCAGCGAGTCGGCCAGTTCGCTGATGCCTTCTGCGAAGACGGTGTGCAGTTCCTCCTCTGTGATGCCTAAGAGGGTGTCGAAGCGGCTGACTAACGAGATGTCGTCGGGCTGATTAAAGCCGCTGAACATCGATACCTGCGAGAACTTCGTGATGCCTGTGAGCAGTACGAAGCGCAGGTGGTCGTCGGTAGCCTTGAAGATCGAGAAGAAACCTTTCAGCAACTCGCGGTTGTAGTCGAGCTGCTCTTTGTCGCCAGGTCTGTTCGTCTCTACAAGGTCGAGCAGTGGCTTGTCGTACTCGTCGATGAGCACCACCACCCGCTGACCGGTCTTCTCGTGGATGGCAGGAATCAGCCGGCGGAAGCGGAGCCCCAGATCGTTGGTGTCCTCCGGGGTGATGTTGTATTTCTTCTCGGCTTCAACCACCTGACTGAACAGATAGTTGCGCAGCGGCCTTTCTCCTTCTTTTTGCAGCAGACCGTTGAAGTCGAAGCTGATGACAGGGTACTTCGTCCAGTCCTTCTCCAGCTCCATCATCTTCAGTCCCTCGAACAAGTCGCGACGCCCCTCGAAATAGGCTTTGAGTGTGCTTACCATCAGGCTCTTGCCGAAGCGGCGCGGACGGGCAAGGAAGTACACGTGTCCCTGGGCCAACTTGTAAATCAAGTCGGTCTTGTCCACATAGACGTATCCATCTCTGCGGATTGTCTCAAAGCTCTGTATGCCTATCGGGTACTTCATCGTCCGTATAATTCTTTATTCTTTATGCTGTGCCGGAGTCGCACCTGGCAGTTTGTATCGATGACTATTCTTCTCATTCTATTTTATGTACGGGGTCCGCCAATGCTCTTGAAGGATTCGCTCTATGGCCTCGCCGTTCAGCGTTCCCTCATCCCAGAGCCTGTCAGCCTCTTTCTGAACTTTCTTAGCATAGAAGTCTGCCAGAACGTCTTTCAATTCTGAGACCGTCTGTTCGCTTCCACAATAGTTGAACATCTCTAAAAGATGCAACTGTACAGGGTTTATCGTTCTTGTATCCATAAACAGAATTTCGCGTTTTTTCTTTTTTCTTTAGTAGCCCGCCGGGGAGTCGCACCCCGACGGACTTGTTGTTGCTTGTTCGGGCGGCAAATCCGCCCGAAAGGAGAGAGGATTACTGCACCTTGATGATCTTGGCGTAGTAAACACCGTTGTTCTGAGTGTACATGTCGAAGTAGGTCATACCCTTAACTGCAGTGTCAGCAGTTCCGCATTGCACCCTGCTGGCCTCTGCTTTATCGATAATATACAGTCCAGTGGTACGCTGGGGATAAATGACGCAATAAACTTTACTTGCTGTATAGTATGCTTGGCCATTTACTGGGTCTCCATCTGGTTTTGCAGTAGTAGCATTTGCGTCTGTATAAAGGGTTTTAGTAGCAAAGTCTGCGTATGCTACTTTATTTGCATCTGTGTAGGTCTGCCCATCAAGAGTGTAGTAGTAGGTCGTACCTGTCTGTGCATATCCTCTTGCAGGAGTATAAACATACGGATCGGCAGTTGTTCCTGAACCAGTTCTGGTGAACAGATTGTCAACTTTCTGACCAAGGAATGCTGTGATAGCATCAGAAGAGGCAGTACTGTTGTTGAAGTATGTAACACCTTCTTCTACGTCGCCTGTATGACTGTTATCAACGGGAGTGGTAGCTGCCACCAAAGCATAGCGGTAGTAACCATTTACGCTTGCACCATCGGCAAAGGTCTTAGCTTGATATTTCTTGGCATCAGTACCAGTCTTTGCCGTCTTAGTATAAACGAATGCGTATGTGCCAGCAGCTGCAGCCGTGAACTTCATAGCATTAGCTGAATAAGTACCACTGCCAGAAGGATTAGGCAGTGCTGTCAAACTGATGGCATTTCCATCAACACCATACTCAATGCTGGTCTCCAACGAGAAATCAGCTGGGGTAAGTACGATTCCGCTGCGACCCTTAACAGTACCAGCGGGAGTACTAGGAGCATCGTCATCCTGCATCTGCATGGCGTCTATGACGTCAGCCTCGGTGTAAGCCTTGTCTGTGGGAAGCGTATAAAGCGCTGCTTGTTTATCACCAGAAGCAGTAATAAGGGTTACAGTCTTACTATTTGTGAGGTCTGGGGTGGCAGTTGTTGCACCATCGTTTACGGTCACGAAGATAGGACCAGTAGCATGGTCATATTCGTTTTTGTTGACCACGTTCGAGCCCTTCTGATAGGTGGTGATGCTAGGAGCTGATACAGTGGTGATAGTCTCTTGTGTGGCATCTTCTTCAGCATTCACGACAAGAGCGTCGAAAGTGATTGGATAGAGACCGGCTGGATTACTTTCAGTAGAAAGATCATCTGGATGTGTTGGGTCGTAGGGTCCCGTGAAGCCATTGGTCTCGTCGCTAATCTTGAAGAGATAGGTATAGGCATAGCCGGGCTTCCATGCAGTATAGATGCTGGGCACCTGAGCAGTAGCTCCCTTTACGACGATGGTCTCCTTCGAGCCGTCAATACTCTCGAGCGTATAGTTCACGCGGAGGTTCAGGTTCGTACCATCCTGATTGGGAAGATATACTACATAGTAGTTGTCGGCAGGAGTACCAGCGTATGAGGCTGTATTCGAGGAGCGACCCAGATAGATGGCCTTATCACTCGTTTCACCACTTTCACGGAAAGTGTAGTTCAAACCACCCCAGTCGACAGTGGTCTTTTGAGCTGCACTACCAGGTTCAAATTCGATATGAGCCTGGTTGTTATCAGCATTTGTAGGAGCATCAACAGTTGGGAAATACACAGTGTATGTTCCCTCTTTGTAAATGCCGTTGGCCTCAGTGGTGAATATTTTAGCAGCGGCGCTTGCATCACTAGAAGCAGCTGCGCTGTAGAACTCTACATTCTTCACCGAGTATCCGGGGATAGTCTCATAGATACCGATGCGCACCTTAGTACCGAGCTGGCGGAAAGTGAGTTTAACGGTTTTGTTGTATCCGACAACTGTATTTGTTCCTTCAGTTCCTGTCTTCAGCACCGTCACAAGGTCAGAGATAAAGCACTGTGAGAGATCTTCAGCTTTACCACTAAATGTATAAGCCTTGCGATCAGTATCCCAGCTGGGTGACTTACTATTCGGCAGGATGTTGGATACAAGCACCTCGCCGTCACCATAGGAACCGGAATAAACAGCCGTCTTCCCGCCTGTTGACCAAGCAAAGAAGTCATACTGATCCACCATATAGTCCCAGTACTTGGTGGCCTGCTGAGTGATGCCGTTGGTGACAGCGTGAGGGATAAGCCCCTTGCCTACATACTCCCAGTTCGAAGAGTTCGATTCTGTCTTGTGGGCAGTATTCTCAGTGTACTCCACAAGGTAGTTGTCGAAGACGACGTTACCTACCGTTTGGGTCTTAGCGCCTTTGAAGCCGGTAACCACAAACTTGCCACCGAGCTTGTCTGCAGCTTCTGCTCCTACAAAGTCAGCACGGGTGAAGGCGTTCTGCGAAGAGCTGAACGAGATGGGTGCTAACGCTTCCTCTTCTGCGGGAGGCGACACGTTGCCGACGAAGTCGTCGTCGGTGCAGCTTGCGAGGGCTATGCCTGCGAATGCTGCGAAAATGAAATACTTTTTCATAATTCAATTGTTTTTAAAAAGGTGAATACTAAAAAATATGTTGTTAAGAATCTTGCGATTCTGTTTTGTTGTTGTCTTTGTCCGAGTTTGTCCGTGGCCTTATCCGAGTTCTACAGTCCGAACTCGTGGGTGCCACCGTCCTCGAAGTCCTTCACTACCGCATCGAAGGCCGAGCCTCCGGTGCGGCTGGGTATAGGGATGGTGTCCATGTCGAGCTCTACGGTGAGCACTCCTCCCTTGTATCTGTCGCGCACCTGCTGTGTGACGTCGAAGACGAAGGTGGAGTCGATACCGTTGTTGAAGAGCATCTTCAAGTCCATGTAGTGCGGGATTTTGTCGCGCACCTGTCGCCTGTCGGTGAGCTGTCCGCATCGGTTGCCGGGGATGCCGAAGGTCATCAGTCGTCCGCCGGCAATGTCGACCGCCTCGCCATTCATGTCGCAGTCTTTCTTCCATCGCGTCTGGTAGGTGATGCTGACAGCGTCGTCGCCGCCGCGTCCGCTGTTGAGCACGGTTGAGCGTGCCATTCCCGAGAGGGTTCCCGTACCCTCTACGCCTACGATCTTTCCCCTGTTGTGGTGTACGATGACCTGTGTGAGGTAGATATAGGTGATGGGTCGCAGCACCATGTTCAGGTGCTTCACCCAGAGGTTTCGCTCGGCATCGAACTCGAAGTCCTTGTGCTCGCGGTCTATCTCGATGGCCTGCTCGTAGGCCGAGAACAGCTCTTCCGGCTCGTAGAAGGCGCGTGTGAATCGCGGGGTGTTGTATCTCGATGTCGTCATCGACTGGTTGGTATAGGCAGTGATAGAGTCGAGTGTCGACGTCTCGTCGAAGTTCAGGCTCTGCACGTCCTCTCTCGGTACGATGTCGTTGAACACCAGCAGGTCCCAGAAGCCGTAGTTGAACTCTCCCTGGAAGGTGTTGCCCACGACCGTGTTCTGTATGACCTTGGTATGTGGGGCGTAGGGTATGTCGCCTGTGTGGTATCGGCGTATGTTGAACACGTTGGGCGTGGTGTAGCCTATCTCTCCCCAGATGCGCAGGTCTTCTGCGTCCCATCCGTAGTACCATTCCGTGCGCCATTCGTACTTCACGCCCACCTCCAGCTCGTAGTCCCAGTAGGTGTCGAGCTCCAGCTCTGCCAGCACCATCTCCATGTCTGTGGGCTCCATGTCGTAGAGGTGGAGCGGCGGCTCAGGCTTGCAGGACAACAAGAGAGTGAAAAGTGAAAAGTGAAAAGTGAAAAGTAAGGCGCGGCGGAAGATGCGGTTATTCATAGGCCACCTCCTTTCTTCCTTGGGGCTTATTGGGCTCATTGGCCTCATGGGGCTCATGGGACTCATTGGGCTCATGGGCCTCATGGGGCTCATTGGCCCAATTGGCCCTATAGGCCTCATAGGCCTTAAAGCTCACTCCCTTTTTGTTGATCCTGCGGTAGAGCAGGTCGTAGCTCAGGGTTACGCTGACGCGGGTAGGTCCTATCCAGTTCCAGCGGTACTGGCGCTCCTTGAACAGGTTGGCGTCGAGCGTCCATTTGTAGTAGTAGAGCCCGTCCTTATAGGTTGGGTCTACGGGGTTCTCGTACTGGTAGGGGTCGTACTTGCAGCGGAAGTAGCCCACCTGCAGTCCCAGGTCCAGTCGCCAGTGGCCATTGTTCGAGACGGGCATCACGTAGCCGAAGCCCGCACCGCCGCCGATGCCTTCGCCCACCCATCCTCTGTTGGCGTCGAGGCAGATGCCGAACACGCCGCCGTGGGCATAGCCCGAGAGATAGAATCCCTTGAAGGCCGGCTGGTAGCCATTGTGGGGCTTGTCGGCCTTGAAGTAGTATCGGGTCTCCACCTGGTAGTTCCTCAGCTGGAAGTACTTGTGGGCGTCGTAGTCCTGCCACCAGGGCATGTCGAACGAGGCGCCGAAGGTGAAGTGTCCCTTCTTCGGGAAGTACTCCAACGCCACGTTGGGTATGGGGCACCAGCGGTCGTAGCCCGGCACGTAGAGGCCGTAGAACAGCAGGTTGGTCTTCACAGCCAGCAGCTCTCTGCGGTCCAGCCATCTGATGACGGGCTCCGGCTCCACCTCTATCGTCGGTATCTCCTGCACCACTGGCAGTTCCTCCTTGGGTATCTCCACCACGACGGCGGGTGCCGTTATCTCTTCCATCTCAATGTGTTCAGCCTCGTACTTCTTGAAGTAGAGCGTGACGCGGGCCGCACGGAGGTGGAAGAAGTAGACCGCGTTCAGTCGTTTCCACAGCTGACCGCCCTGGGCTTTCTGTAGCGCCGTCTTCAGCATGGCGATGTTGCCTGCGGGCAGGTGGGTGTCGCAGAGGCCCTTGACGTAGGCGTAGTCCTTGTCCGAGGCCTGCTTCATGAGGTAGCACAGGGCATGGTAGTCCTCTGCCTCACTGTCCAGGCGGAATAACTTCTCGTTGACGGGGAAGCGCAGCTGCTGGCGGATGAAGTCGAACAGCCACTTGGCGCGCTTCTCGCCCAGTCGCTTGTTGTTCTCGTAGGGACCTTCGGGCGAGGCGGCACCCCTGATCATCATGTACACCAGCTCCAGGCTGTCGTTGTTGATCCTTGGCAGCACGACGTCCTTCAGTTCCTTCAGCAGCTGGTCGTTGGGCAGCGGCTCCGTCTTGTTCACGGCAAAGCCTATCGAGGCAGCGGTGCTGTAGAACACCTCGTCCGTGAGCTGCATGCCGGCCGATGCCGTGCTGCCACCGGCGGCAAGCACGCGGGCCTCGTCGCTGCTGACGAAGCGGATGTACGGAAATTTACTATAGAACGTTGAGTCGACGAGCAGTGTGGTGGCTGCGCATGCCCTGCCTGGAAGCAGTGCCATCATGGCTACGACGAGAACGCCTACTACTACGCATATATTTGCGTGCGCGCGTAAAAAAATAGGTTGGGCCATAGCATGCCTTATCTGCCTGCTTCTTGCGGAAGCAGGCGAAACCGACTTAGCGGTCTGGGGCAATATATGATACCTCGTTCTGTTCATCGTGCAACGTTTAGTCGTTTACCAGTCGAACCTCCTTCAACAGATGTGGGTGTGGTCGTGTTTTAATTTTTTACCATTATGAGCGAAGCGCTTTACGCTCTTTCTAACATAGTGTTGAGTCTGCAAAGATAGGAATTATTTTTAAAAACACCACTGTTTGGTGTTCATAACGCGAAGTAATTTACGTAATTTAACAAATCAAGCCCTTAAATTAACGGCAGTTATGTTAATTTCTGTCTAACCAGCTCTCGTTTATAGTTCGTTTCTTCCCGAAAATTGTTCGAAATATGTAACTGCAGGCGACGTGTTTGGAAGATAGAATACCGCGTAGTCGGTGTGAAGTCGGCACCTTTTGGGGCTCAGGGAGTAGCTTTTAAACTGATAGAGATATTACATTCAACAGTAAAACAAGTTGTTTTGGTCTTTAAGGGAGTATCTTTTAAACCCCAAGGGATATGGTTTTGCCGACCAAAACAACTTGTTTTACTGTTATGATAGTATTTGATGCTTTCGCAAAAGGAGTCATATTGCTGAAGTTTCGATAGTCCTGTGCATTAAAGCCCTGAAAGGGCTGTATAGCTATGATTTTAACTAACTCAAGTTTCCCGCCCTTTAAATTCGTTGTCGATTTAAAGGGCGGGAAAGTTCAGTTAAGAGTCCACTTTAAAAAGTCAGTATAGTATTCAAACTGTCGCGCCAGCCACTCCCCTCCCTTCATGGGGAGGGGTGCCCTTTGGGCGGGGTGGGGTCTGTAATATCCTGATAGCGAATAAGATACTGACCCCACCCCAACCCCTCCCCTACAAGGGAGGGGAGCGGCTAC
>Ga0256404_1003054_pt1 | contig 35292 bp, 29 predicted proteins | sample RumenRJG_01DNA_FD_185990 | JGI IMG/M metagenome (GOLD analysis project Ga0256404, IMG submission 185990) | Bovine rumen microbial communities from Lethbridge, Alberta, Canada - RJG_01 | ecosystem: Host-associated > Mammals > Digestive system > Stomach > Rumen | place: Canada: Alberta | collected... | reverse complement strand
TCGTTTGGGATTTGTGATTCAGCTGCAAATCCCTGAAACCGGAGGCGACCGGCATCGAACACTGATCTGTTTGCATAAAAATAAGAGGCGGCTGCTTTCACAGTTTCCTGCAAAAACAACCGCCTCCCGCTGCGATGTTTCTTTCAAAAAATCACCCGTCCGTTCTAAGGCTTCCAAAGCATTTTGTTTTTGCCTTGGCTACCCTAACGGGCGGGTGTTACTCAACCTGCTACAGAGGCCGTTACTATTCTGTTACTTCAAAAACAATCCTTTCCACCTGTTACTTTGCCGTTACAGGGTCTGTTACTTTTCCGTTACTCGGCAATTTTATGAGGAAATCAGCTCATATGGTTCTGCAGCGCCAGCAGTTTCATCAGCTTCTCGTTTTCCTCATCGAGCAGATCCTCTGATGCTTTCTGGAGTAACTTCTCCCTTGCCACGCTGTTGCCTGTTTCATCTGCTGCTATGATGATCCAGTAATAGGCTGTGAGAATACCGGGCTCGATTTCCAGAGCTCTCGGCCCGTAATCCATGATGCAGCGATAGTCCTTGATATGACCGAGTGTCGTCAGTAGCGCCGACGTCAAATCGACGTAGACCTGATTGTAATGCGTCGTATATGTATAGAGCCAGGTTCCGATGTCATCCTCTCCCTGGATGAACAGTCTGCCGCGATACAGCTCAAAGGCCTTCTTCAGAAGAATGATCTTGTCATCCCCGTCCGGCAGATTCTTTGCGCGGTTATAAAGATCCTCCATCTCATCCGCATCTGTTGTCACATTCACTTCACCGGAGAAATCCATCATCCTGCTTCTGGTATCGATCACCTTCACGTCATGATACGCTGCCAGGTCGTTGTGCAGCCGGAAGATCGCCTGCCGCATATTGTTCCTGGCTGTATCGACTTCCTCATCCGGCCAGTTGTCTTCAATCAGCTTCTGCTGATCTACCGGACGCTTATGCAGAACCATGTAGAGCATGATGATCCACGCACGCCGGTTCGGATGCGGCAGATCCTGTTCATAGATCTCCTTGCCATCGATCACAAAGTTATGTGGTCCAAGGATGTTATAGCGAATGCGGAATCTGCCGTCATCCTCATCATGCATCTTCGTCAGCTTTTCCATTCTGGTGCGCCGGATCTGTTCCAGCATCATCATGGCAACAAAGCAGGCAAGCTGCAGCGGCTCCGGCCGGTCCGAATACTGTTTCATGTTGCGGATGACCATGAAGCCCAACGGATGCTGCCCAAATGGAACACCCATGATCGATCTGGCCGCCAGACGCTGATAGGCTTCATACTCTTTCGGATTGCTCTCCCGGATCTTCTCGGCATCCGGGATAATGAGCGGTTTCTGCTCAATCAGGTGCTTTGCCCACGTTGCAAATTCCTCCGTAAATTCAATGTCGTTGAACAGCGTATCCTGCATCGGTCCGATTTCCGAGTCGTACCAGATCTCAGGAATGAACACTTGGGTCTGCAGATCTGCGATCAGAATGCCGCACCAGTCAGCATCATAGAAATCACAGCACGCCTTCATTACCCGGACAGCGATCGCCATGGGATCTTCTTCGTTATGCGCATCCGCTTCTACTGACACGATCGTCTGGAACAGTTTTTCCTGGAACTCATACCGCTGCATGTCTTCTTCGGAAACTGTCCGGAATCGTCCGTCCGGCTTCTCCGGCAGAGACTCTGTCTTCTGCCTTTTCGAAAACAGTTTTTCAAGCATATTCTGACCCCCCTCTCTCAGCTGCTATACGTAATGATGTCTACATGCGGGTAAGTAAAAAGTCCGCAGAGCTACCCGGCATTACGCGGTAGTCCTGCGGACATCCTTTTCCTATGATCAGACTACCAGCTAACAGGTGCTCTTGTTTGTTGGCAGACCTTTCGTTTCCGTCAGATATGGTTTTCTTCCAGTACCTCTATGATTTTTGTCATCATCTCATCGCAGATCTTCTGACCCTTCTTTGAAATTCTTGTTGACTTACATCCATATGGGGCCGAGCCTTCCTTGACCATCCAGACATCTGATGATTTTTCGGCCTTTGATTTGATCCCCCGCAGAAGATAGCGAACATCCGTCATGGTAACATCGGAAAACTTCATAACGTACGAAAGGGATGGAGCCGCAGCTCCGTTTTCCACCTTACTGATATACTTGTCGGTGATTCCCATTGCCTCCGCCAACGATTCCTGCGTATGGCCCGCACGAATGCGCTCTTCCTGAAGGCGGCTGCCAATGCCGACTTTGTCCAAATCATATTTAATTTGCATTGGTACCACCTCCTTCTCCTTGGATTATCACCATTATAGAAAGGTATACTTGGAGGCGGAACTGACGAGGACTGAGAACCTGCACCGAAAGGTGCACTCCAAGTACACCTTCGGCATTTTTATCCCCAATATCTAAGAAGGCTCGGGCACAGGGAAACAGATCCCTTCGCTCCGAGTCTTCCAAAAGGCCGTTGCTAAGACAGTATCCGGCTGCCTTAAAAAATTTTCTCCGCTGCTGTCATGCAGCTGATCACAATCATCATTTGCATCACTTTTTTCTTTTCTCCTGTAAATATTCTTTGATTCCTGAGCACCTCATCCTTCCGGATGCAGGAACCGGCCGATTGTCTCAAACAGCTTGTCGATAAAGATCGGCTTTTCTTCAAACGCATCCATCCCGGCAGTCAATGCGGCAATCCGGTCCTTTTCGGACACGCTCGTAGTCATAGCAATGATCGGGATCCCGGCTTTTACCGGATCCGGAAGCTGACGGATCCTCCGGGTGGTCTGAAGACCGTCCATGTTCGGCATCATGACATCCATCAGGATCAGGTCGTAGTATCCTGCCGGAGCAGACTCCACCTTCTCCAGGCAGATCTGTCCGTCCTCGGCGAACTCTGCAGCTGCGCCAGTCTGCTTCAGAATCTCTGCTGCGATCTCTCTGTTGATCTCTATATCATCCGCAACCAGAATCCGCTTGCCAGTAAAGGAGAAGCTCTGTGCCTGTACCTGTCCGGAAGTGATCCTTTCCTGCAGGTATTTTTCGATATTCTCCGGAGAAACCGAATAGCCTTCACAGCATCCATCCCGGCTTCCGCTGCAGCATTTCTCATTCAGAAGCCGGTCAAACATCGACATCATGTATTCGCCGGAGATCTTGATCCCGTCCAGATACTTCTGCAGCATCTCCGGATCGTCGTGATTGTTTCTGATGATCTCAACACAGCCCAGAATAATATGAAGCGGCATCCGGATATCACGGGACATCTCAAATGCTTGGAGTAGCTTTGACGGCTGGCATGTCTCTTTGCATTCTCTCAGCAGCCCGTCCACTGTTGTTCCCAGAATGTCTGCAAGCTTTGGAAATAAAGCGATGTCCGGATAAGAAAGGTCTCTCTCCCACTTAGATACGGCTTTGTCAGTAACGCCAAGCAATTCTGCCAGCTGAAGCTGGGTCAGATTGTTCTGCATCCGCAGGGTGCGGATACAGGAGCCAAGTGTAGATTGCTTCACTGTATACACCTCCTGCGCCATAAAATATCATGAGGGAGAGAGGCAGACAATCGACTATTGGTTTACCGGAACCCGTTACTATTTCATCAGTCTTCTTCTCCAAACTCAAATAGCATGAAATGCTTATTCCAGGCTGTAGACAGCATATTCTTTATTGCTGCTTCAATGACTGCCTGATGCTGTGGATGCATGATGAAGAAATAATACCGCTGTGAAGTCGTCTTAAACTTCAATGCGAGACCTTTCGCATCTGGAAAGACCTGACTGCATATCAGTTCCTTGTGCTGCCGGATATAGAAGTCATCCTGTTTTCTTGCCTTATGCTGGTAGTAGATTACACTCGAATGCTGAGCGTAGTAATCTGCCAGTTCATCGCATAGAACATATTTATTCTCTTTCGGCTTACCAACCGCCGAAGGAACAATCAGGCCGTTATCCGGATCCACGCAGGCTATGTCATTCCCAACCAAAGCCTTAAGAGCTTTGTCATGCCATGCCTTACGCATCAACTCTCTTTCAGCTTTCGTCTTACCTCTGAAGTCAAGCCGTTCTGAGTAAAAGTGTGCCTTGAGTATGCTCTCGCTTTCTAGACAACAGGCTTTCCGGTGATTGTTCTCTACAATGTTTTTTAACTCCAGCCAAAGCACCTCATCGCAGGCTTTATATTCTTCTTGGTTGAGATATTTCACATGACGCCCGTCACCATTATGGTTTTCGTCTGGAGTCAGATACCAGTTGACACCAATTGACAGCCCTGCCGACTGTAAAGCACGAAGAATGCCTAACTTGCTGAAATCTCCCAAATCACCTGTATATCGGTCCTGCATATCGGTCGTCCTTTGCTATCCTACGCTTTATATTTCACTGCAATCTCATCTACCGTATTCTTTCCGAGCGTCAGAATGTCGTCATCCAATACAGCAAAGATAACCTTCAAATCTGCTTCTGGATGCTTTTCAAAGAAATCTGTGCACGCCTGGATAGCTTTCCTCCACGCCTTGTCCTTTGGATAACCGAAAATGCCTGCAGAAATAAGCGGGAAGCCTACTGAATGGCAGCCGTTTTCTAATGCCAATTCCAAAGACTTTCGGTATGCACCGTACAGTTGCTGTGGTTCATTATGGTCACCGCCATTCCAGACCGGTCCGACAGCATGAATAATATACTTCGCTTTCAGATCAAAGCCCGGCGTGATCACGGCTGATCCGGTATCACAATGCCCGATCTCGTTGCAGGCAGCTTGTAGCTTATCACGACCTGCCGCCCTGAATATCGCGCCACAAACACCGCTGCCAGCCCATAATCCATCATTTGCAGCATTCACAATCGCATCCGTATCCAAATCAGTGATCCCGATTTTCTTGATCTCGATCGTGTTATTAGAACTTGTCTTTGTTTCTGAACTTGCAGGTGCAGGTGCTTCCAAATAGACAGGTTTCAGGTACGGAACGACTATAGCCTCATAAAGCTTAACCGTCCATTTTGCATGGAATTTCGCAATCACTGGCCAGTCTGCCTCATTATCAATTCCTACACCGTCAATCATGTAATAAATCTTGGATGATTTCTTATCATCGCCACGGTCCCAAATCAGTTCCTCGCCAAGTGCTCTCTCGATTTCCGTTTTGTGACCGGCAACCAGATCATATGCTTTTTTGTTTTCGTCATTATCGGCCTTGCCGAAATATACTTCCACGCGAGCAGAATCAAAGTTGCCTACGCAGCACAGGTTGAATCCCTGAATACCAAAGTAGCCATTAACCCAGTTTTCCTTTACCGGATTGCAGTTACTGAATGCACCACTTTCGGCATTTGCCTCTTTGATCAGGTCAAGAGCATACGTCCAGAATTTCTTTCTTACCTCATGTCGAGTGCCGGCAATCTGTTCATCTTCCTCTGTTCCGTCGTCATCTCTGAGATAAAAGACCAGGTTCGTCGGATCAAGATGATAAAGCCCAAACAGACGCTTCAGAATAGACAGCTTCATCCAGGTGCTCGTATTCCTCTCGACATAGATTCCACGGTCAATCTCAATATATCCGCGCAGATCCTGCTTTCTATGACTCACATAGGTCGCCAGGTCTACGCTTTGGTCCGTTTCATATGCCAGATTATTCAGAACAGACTTATCTTCTGAGTGAAGAATCCGGACAACGCTCTCGAACATCTCCGCCCAGTTCTTAACCGGCTGCTCCATAGTAAGGTAAGCAAATCGTGCGATCTTTCTTCCGGTCAGATCGATCTCGTCGTCAAGAGTATAAGAGTCGAGCTGTTTCTCTATCGGGCGGAAACTTGTCACTGGCGATGCCCATATCTCAAGAGCACGTTGCTGGACATAATCATTTCTGAGTTCCAGCTCTGTCTCAGTCCATTGACTCTGAGAACCAATCCACTGATTCATGCGGATTCCGCTGTCTTTGAACCCGTTTGCCATATCACGCTTCTCCAGGAAGCCGTTATTACTGTACTTGGAGTTATAGGCTGTCAGGGTCAGGTTTGCCATTCTATGCAGCCAGGTTTCATGAATCCGCTCATAATCTGAACCAAGCGCCTCTGCCCATGCGGGTGTCAGATGCTGCGGCATGATATGTTCAATGGAATAATCCCCATCATCAAAATGGCGATATACATCTTTATCTTCGATAGTTCCGAAGTTCTCAAAACGCTCAAGGATATACATCTTGTTCTTGGCGTTCATCGAATATATCTGTTTCACACCAAAAGCATCAGCAAATTCAGCATCCTCCGGGAAGCGGGCACGTTCTTTCTTTGAGAGCAGCGCATATTTCAATTTTTCCAGGTAATTCTCAGCGGTACCATCATACCGGATCACTTCTTTATGCAGCAGCAAGAAGATTTTATTCAGCTGGTTGGTAGGTAGCTCACAAATGGTTCTGCGGAACAGATAATTCTCTGTTGTCAGGAATATCTCTACCACATCATCCATTGAAATTGTGCCTTCCGTCTGCAAACGCAGGACTTCCAGGAAGAACGGCCTGGTGACCGTAGTTTCCAGTCTGTTCAAGCGATAGATGCAGGAAGCCAGACGTTTGTCCGGTACTTGTGCAGTCAGGAGTACACGATAAAGCTTTGCGTAGTTCAGAAGATCAATCAGCAGCCCTTCGATCTCAACACGTTCATCTTCCACGTAGTTCTTAAACGTGAAATAGATCTTGTTCAATGACGGCGTTGCCTGCTGCTTTACGCTCAGGTAGTCACGAACAAAGAGATCGACTTGATAGTTCGTATTCTCTTCAATCTTGTTCCAGTATTTCTCGTAATAGACTTCCTGCTGCTTGGAAGGCTGTCCCATCAAAATATAATTACGGATCTTATCGCCTTCAGAAAGATCCAGACCAGTGGAGTTCAGGCTTTCAAATATCAACTGCGGATTATCATCAGAATCAAGGCGAATACTGATGATCTCAAGGCTGCGAATCGCCTGAAATAGTTCATCAATCGTGATCTCTTCCTTCTGAATCCTGTCGTAGAAATAATTGTAATTCGTGGTCAGATTGGATCCGCCAATATGCTCGGTTTCCTCATCAAAGAGCTTGCCGAATGCTTTTCGATCATTTTTGATCGGTTTCAGCTTAATGCGGGTTTCCTCTGGCTGGTACTTGTCTACCAGATAATCCTCATATATCCGGTCACTAAGCCTGTTATCAGCCGGAAGCACCTTGCCTTGCCGGATCAGGTTGTACATTGCAAGAAGGAGCAATGAAACGGTGGTCAAACGCTGCTGGCCGTCAATGATCTGATACTCTTCATTGTCTCCATCCGGATTATATGTGGAGACGATACTGCCGAAGAAATGATTCTTCCGGTTGTTCCGAACCACTTTTACCAGGTCATCATAAAGCTGCTTGCAGTTCTCAATCTTCCAATCATAATTTCTCTGATAAACCGGAATGACAAAACGCTTATCCGCGCCTTCCATGTATTTTATAAGCTTTGTCTCAGAGCCCTTCATCGCAACCCCTTCTTTCTATTCCTGTAATTCTTCCAAGTACCGAACCGGCCTTCCGATGGCCTTTGCATATTCGATCTCTGATCGTGTGCTGGAGCCGATATACCCACCGACGTTGATGACAAAGATCTCATCAGCCATATCGATCTTACGTTTATGCATATCATCCAGCATTTCCTTTGTTCGTGTCAGAGTACCCTCGTCCATATTCTCCCAAACTTCGTTGTCACCGGAATGACCGAAGAGACCAACACTGATCACTATATTGCCCGCAAGCGTCAGCCGTTTTTGTGCTTCCATAAATTCATCTTTGAAGCGAGTGCTGCCGCAGAGGGTGATGACTTTATAATTCCCTTGCATAACAATAAAATCCTATCTCGTGTTGATTAAAGACTGTAGATTTTTATGCAGCAGATCATTCATATCGTTGACCGTCATATTGTTTTCTTTTGCCATATATGTTGTTACTGTCGTATCCCATGGCATATATGGCACTCCATCATTTTGTGTGAATGGGGCATCCGTTTCCGGAAGCATTCTTTCCAGCGGCATACAACTAATCACCTTTTTCCCTGAAGCAGTAAAGCACATATTGGGATTCACACTGAACCAGCAGCCAAGTTCGATTGCTTTTTGCGCATCTTTAATGCCTCCTGTAAACCAGTGAAGTATTGGAACATACTCTCCTTCGTATTTTTCAAGAATTTGTAGCACTTCTTTTACGGCTCCTCTAGAATGGATGCTTAAGACCTTTCCTCCATGAACAGCAGCGGCATGGACCACCTCATCAAAAAATTCTATCTGCTCAGAAAGTGATTGTTTCGCTCTCTGAGACCCGTCTATACCAATTTCTCCAAGGAATCGCGTAGACCCCATATGTTCGAAAAACAATTCTTTTTCCGAGGAACGCTGCTTTACCAGTTCAGGATGAAAACCAAGTGCAACTCTTACATTATTTGCCCCTCTGAAGTACTTTGAAGTTTTGACAAACGCTCTGGGGCTTGTAGTAACTGCAAGAACTTCAGTTTTCCTTTTCTTAACCTCGTCAAATATTTTCATAGGATCTGCATACAAATCCAAATGACAGTGGAAATCGATCATAATACACCATGCTCCATCAAAAGGATTCTGATCTCTTCTAACCCGCGACTCACAACACCCAAATATCCATTTCTTTCAGTAGAATCACAAAATGACAAAGCCGACTTAACGAATCTGTCAACTCCATGATTTTGAACTTCTATACATGCCATTGCCGCTGCTGCAACATCTTGAGAATCAGAGCCTTTTAGTGACTCAACACAATAGCCATTCTCAGTATCATCTTCCAATCCAGCCTTTAGAAATGCAGCTCTTCTGACCAAACATGGAACGCACTCACCGCAATGCCGTAATCCATGCCTCTGATACTTGCCGCAACTTGTCGAACCAAATATAAGATTTCTCATCATTTCCTGATTCTTGCATTCGACAAGGACCTCGCCCTTTGTTTTATATTTGTAGGGCAGAACAAGATCAACCCTTAAATCCAGATCGTCCCATATGTTCTGAAGCATTCGCATATAGACTGGATGCGTTGTCTTTGTACTTAAGCTCCCAATTCGCATATTATCGAGCGGAATGTTAAGGCTTATATAACCGTTTTCCGGAACAAATATTTCTTTGCGTCCGTCTTCGTTATAATCAATGCCACATGTTGCCAAAAGAGCATAAGCAAAAAAGATTATTGATCGCGCCCTTGTGGAGTTTTCTGTCCTTCCATGCTTTTTTACGCTATTGCTCCATTGACATAGATTATCTTTTCCAACAGCCGCAGCATAAGCGCGCTGATGCTCTGCGTCTCCTCTAACGATCTGTGAAAGGAATAGCGGATTCCTTCCTTCCTCATGAAGATCAATGGCACCCACAAGGCTATCCATTCCTCCTGAGAGCAAACAGACGCAATCATTCCCTCTTAACGGATAATCTTTTTCAGGGCATATTGATATATCAAGTTTTTCAAAATGTATAGTCCAGAAATCCCCCGTTAGAAAGCGGAGCATCTCTTCAAGTTGTTTAATCTCTTGCAACCACTTATCGTACTCATAAACATATACTGTCAGCTCAATTTGCCGCGTCCATCCATCAGCACATTCGCTTCTTAATACAGCCTTGTCTGCAGAAACAACACCCAACGCTATCATTAGAAAGTCAAACGCAGTCGCTGACGGATGTATTTTGGATCTGCGCATCTCTTTAAGGATTTGTAACCCAACATGTCCTAGGTTCATGCGTTTTTCTTCGGGTGTCGAGAACACTTCAAAATATAATGCACCATCATCGTAAGCTGAGGGTTTACAACAGCGCGGATAACAAATGACTTTACTCATACCTCGACCTCAAATACCTCGAATGTATTTTTTATCGTATCTTGAAATAGTTGATTCATGTCCACATTTTGATCCGCGGTTTTTCTCAGCGCATCCATCTGTATTGCAATTTCCGATTGAATATATTCTCGCATATCATTCAGTCTCGTTACACGGTCAACATATGGAACATCCTGCTTTTCAAAGGACTGACCAATATCCATCTGTATCCTGTTAAAAGCCTCATTACCAAGGTATATTGCTGTTAGTGACCAAATCTGATCGTCGCTCAAATTGCCGAAATCAGCATCTGGATTTTGATCCAGAAACTCGCTTAATGCGGATGTTCCTGAATCACGGCAGGATACCTCATCAACACTTCCCCCTTTTGGACACACATGCCCCACTATGGCATCGATTATTTCAGATGCGTCTGCTCCACGATTCTTGAGTTCCGATATCTCTTTCCCTAATGAAAAAGTAGTATCATCTCTGAGAGAGCGGAAAGTGTTGAAGAAGTTTGATGCAGTTTTTGTTGATGTGCGCATCCTGCGCGCAACATTTTGTGCTCCCCCCATTCCAGTTTTTGAATAATGCCCTAACGATCTCCGCGCAGAATCTTTACTACCGGAGCGAACATATTCTCCCATGCTTCTTCGCGCACTTCCAAACCGTGCTTTCGGAGCAATTCCTATAGCGGGATTCACATTGTTATTCTGGTTATCTTGTCCAGGAACATCAATATCATCGAGCCATGGCGGATCAAAAGAAACGCCTGCTCCTGGTCCTTTACTTGAAGCGGAAGTTCCCATGTTCATCCCCTCGATTTCTTCGGTGCTATAGCATTTTTAGTTGTCGCGAGCGTTTCCGGATCATTTAGCCACTTCTCCAGCAACCCTTTGGCCCATTCCTTTTCTTTGATTAGAGCCACCATCGCAGGTTTAATAGATTTCGATGGAATCTCGCCTAACGCCAACGCTAGCCTATCCCCTATAGAAGGATACGCCTCCGTAACATGTATTGCCGCACATACTGTGTCCACTGTCCACTGATTACCCCTACCAATTCGTGAAATTTGATTTAGCAGTAGCGTGGATTCCATCTCTCCGATTCCCTTGATCTTGTCTATAAGGCCCTGGTTTAACGGGCCATTCTTCACCATCTTCAGAGCTTCTAAGATTTTCTTTCCTTCAGGCGACAGCTCATCGTATGCAGCAAATGGCATTGATCTATCTTTGCTCAAATAAATCAGCGGTCGTAAATCCATTTCTCCTAAAGCAGGGGATAGTATCAGCCATTTTTTTATGAACTCCGTATCCCAGTTTGTGTCAGGAGCCTTGTATTCATTGCCGGTTGCCAAGCCATCTTCCAATTCTTTTATAAAACTCGGTTTACCGTCCTCATCTTGTAAAACCTGTTGAGATAAATAGTCAAAAGCTCCTGCTGATGCACATCTTTCAAATAGCAGCATCTTAATAAGAAGACCTGGATCAACAGTAATACCGTTAAATGTTGCGACCTTCTTGCGGATTTCCAGTGAGTTCATAAACCTTTTGATCAGTCGAGGATTCCCCTTAATATTATCTGCCGTCGCAAGAATACCGGCCAACTGGTCTGCCAAAGAGATATACTCTGAAAGGCCATCCATATTAATTTCTTCCAGAGTTTTTTCGATAGTCTCCTTGTTTACAGGAATTTGCCATGCGCCAGCGAGCAAGTCATTCAGTTTCTTCTGGGCATCAGTAAGAATCTTTTCATCCAAGTTTTTCTTTCTGATATCTGCCTCAATATACAGAAGGACAATGTATACTTTGATTTCAGCAACACCCAAACGCGGAACAGTAATCGGTACTTGAATCAATTTATCAAAATAGCTTGTGATTAAGCCTTCAGATAATTCAACATCTCCAAAATGCGCTCGTACACCATTTCGAATCATCTGTTCATCTGCCGCAATGATAAAAGCAGTTCTATCAACGAACAGTAAAAGTCTCATTGCCTCAAGCGTTGAAACAGCAGTCTCAGGCAGGCATCTATCCAGATCGTCAACCAGTACTACTAATTTAACATTGAGTTTTTCTAAGAGCTCTTGGAATTCCTTGCGGAGTCCTTCAATCTGTTCAGTTGCCGGCTTTGCCACCTCATCTTTTAAGAGTTCTTTCACTTCAGGAGCAAGTTTCTCAAACGCACTGTTAACAGCTTCGCTGTTTGTCGAAACTTCCTCTGGATTGCCTATACTATTGGAAATAGCGGAGACAAGACCGCCGATTGCACCTACTGCATTAACTCCGGGAATAAAACCAGCGATAAGAGGAAGCGCTAATTTAGAAACCTGAAACCAGCTTATCCTTTTGGTAAACTTTTTCAGTTTATCCCAAGCACCATCTCCTTCAGGAATCTTTCTCTTTTTCATTTCTGAAGACAGCTTTTTGGAAACAGATTGTAACAGAGCTGCTCTGGCATCATCATATCCCTGATAAAGCCAAGCATTGAATTCTAAAAAGATATAATTTTCGCCTTTCTCATCGCGTTTTTTCAAATCCTGGCCGATCATCTTTACCATCGATGATTTTCCAGAGCCCCAACTTCCTGAAACGCCTATAGATATTGGGCTCTTTCCCGATTCAACAATCATATCCGCAACTGCCTGCGAAACGACAGAAAAATGCAGATAATCAGTTGAAGTCTCTATATCATTCCACATTATGTAACCTCCTCACTCCACTCCCAGTGCCTTATACACCGCATCTTCGGCACTGTTATAGAAAATCAGGTTGAAGCTTCCTACGAGATCTGCAGGAACGGTACCGAGATCTCCCGCAGATGTGATCGGCAGCAATACTTTTTTCGCTCCGGAATCCAGGCAAACCTGCAGCGCGTTTGCAAGTTCATCTACCTTTATGATTGTGCCGCTGATGCTTATCTCGCCAAGAACGGCCAGAGAGCTGACCGTAGGTTTGCTCAGTGCAATAGAACTAAGGGCAATCAATGTTGGCAATGCAAGCCTGCTGGTCATACCGATTCCCTGCAGATCCTGATAATTGATAATGTAATCCTTCGTTGTGGTGCTGATTGTGCCGCTGATCCGGTTGCCGTTTGCCTTTAGAAAACTGAACGCTGTATTGGATGCTTCACGGCATTCACGGTCAGATCCGAGGCCAGTACGGTCAAACTTGCCATTGCCCGGCAGCATCTGGCTCTCCAAACGGAATACACCGATCATTCCAGACTTACCGCGGGAAACGGTATAGACCTGCCCCGGATTGCACATGCCTTCCGGGATCAGTTTTCCGCCGCCCTGCTCCGGCACGGAAACGTAATGCTCTTCAAAGGTTTCGTTGTCGATATATGAGAAGTTCACATCATAGAACTCCATGCCACCAAGCTTTTTCAACTGCTCTTTTACACGGCGGCGCATTTCCAGAGCCAGCGTCAGGATCTCTTCGATTTGCTCCTTGTCGAATACACCATCCGGATACAACAGCTTCACGTAGGCATCCACCATCTTTCGGACCGCAATAGTGTCACGCTGATTCAAGTTCTTGCCCAGGCGGAAATACTTGTCCAGGGAATCGCCGTACTGCTCCTTACGCAACTCCCGGATAAACTCAGACAGGTAGTCCGTTATAAAACCGTAGTCATCTGTAAAGTGCTCAGGCCGGAACTTCGGAATCTCCCATCCAGGGATATAGCAGTGCATACGATCAAGGAACGCCGTATCTGTGCCCATCTCCGGCGGGAACGGATCAAACAGGCTGGATGTCTTGAGTAGAACATCAACACTCTGATTGATATTGCCTACGAAGACCATAGAGGCAGAGGCGGCTTTTTCCTCTTTGCCACGAGCAAAGGAACCTGACGCCATATAATCCTTCATGATCTGCACGCCGTCTTTATCCTTGAAACGGATACCGGCAACTTCATCAAAAGCCACACAATCCCAAAGGCCGACCAGACCGACCTGTTTCCGGGACATGTTATAGAACAGATTTGCCACTGTGGTCTGCCCACCGGAAACAAGAATACTATTCGGGGAGATCTCCTTGAACAGATGAGATTTACCGGTGCTTCTCGGTCCCAACTCACAAAGGTTGAAGTTATTTTCAATCAGCGGCAGCATCCTGGTCAGAAGCAGCCACTTTTCGCGATATTGCAGCTCATCAGGCTCCATGCCGATGGACCGGAGCAGAACATCAATCCATTCATCCTTAGTAAAGGCCTTACGACCGGCTTTCAGCTCATCGATATCCACGTGAGGCATCTGGATCGGAGTCAGCTTACGGATATGGATAGGAGTGCCATTTCTTTCTTCCTCGATAAATTCATAATCCAGCTGTACGATACACCAGATACCGCCACAGAGAAGTCTGTCATATTTTGTCGGGTATTCCTCATCAATCGGAATCCCTCTGAGGCCAAGGTTGGAAAAATCAGAGACATAGCAGTCATGCTTAATGTCCAGATTCACAGTGATCATGTCGATAACGGTATGGCTGCCGCGTTGACGGAGCACAGAAAGGATCTTCTGTGCCTCATCCGGCCGCACGAAATTGTCTGCAAGAATCCTCTTGACGTTCTCGACGCCCTGCTCAATCACTTCGGGGTCATCTGAGCTGCAGTACTGACCAAGAAGGAACTCCAGTACGTATACCGGTACGTTAGCGCCTTCCTTAATCTTCTTTGTCAAATCCTTGCGGACGATCTTACCGTCAAAATATTGGCGGAGCTTATTCTTCAGGACAGCCCTTCTGTCATCAGTCTCTAAAAATTCCGACATATTCATGCCTCCGTTCCATCTATCAGAAGTTGAAACCAAAATCGTCCGCAAAAGCCAGATCCATAATCACAGGATGGCGGAATGCTTCAATTCCGGTTGCATCATCGTAAACGACAAGGTAATACTGCTTGTTCTTGTCGTATTTCTTATTCTTGAAGGTGAACCGCATCCGGAAGATTCTCTTCTGCGGATCGGCATCACGATTATCTGCGATGTATGTATTCTCATTGGAGATCTTCTCGTTATCCTCAGAGATGAAATACATCTTATAGGTGGTCTTCTTCACAGTATCGCTGACTGCATCAGACTGGATGAAGTCCATTGTGGTGATCAGGTTTGTAATCTTCTGCACGATGCTCACCAATGCAATCTGTGCAGGTCTGGTCTCCATATGGCCGCGTTCCATCTTAATATCCAGAACCGGCACCAGCATTTCCTGCGGAGAGGATCCACCATGAACAAAGTTCTGGCCACCGCCGGATACCTTGAAAACATTGCTGCTAACAGGGAAGGACACTACTTTCTGATCCTCATTTCCGAGAATCCGCCCCATAGACATGTTCTGGACTCCTTCGTCAATCACAGCTTCGGGGGCCACAACGAATCGGCGATTAATAAATGCGTTTTTGTCGCTGATCGTGCCGATCTTATCGCTTTCGGAAAGCTTGTCCCGCTTATAGATAAATCCATGGTCTGACGTGATCAGGAAACGATATGTATTTGCATTGGTGGATATCTTCCGGATCAGATCCATGATTTCCTGGATCGCCTCTTCACAGGCAACAAACACTTCATCTTCTGTATTTGCCTTATCTCCGCGAGCATCGATCTGATTGTGATAGACATAGACCACCTGCATTCCGGTAAAGATATCTCGCAACTCATTCTTCTTTAAGCCCTTTATATCATCAAATTGTACGCAAACACCATTTGCTTGATGCTTCTGCAAAACTGTCTGTCTTCCCGCCAGGTTGTCACAGAGCACATCATCTGCCAGCACACGGAAGTCATCTGTCATTGTCAGGGTGCTGTGCGGCAACAGAGAAGCCATTCCAAGTCGAGTATAAGAGGGCAGCACAGAAAGCTGTGTTTCCAGCTTTGCCGTGCATTTCGGATCATCCATCATCCGTTTGAATAGCTCCTGCCCTACCTCATAACGCATGGCATCGGAAATAATAACTACCGTACGTTCTTTGGCATTGCGTACATAACGGCTATAGAAATTTCGCTGTAAAGGAATCTCCTGGAATGCTCCAGGTTCCTGTATACCCTCGTTCCATTTAGGCATAATTTTGCCCAGAAATTCATTTGTATAGATGTTTTCAATCAGAACCCGAAGTCCTTCAAATGCGCCAGTATCTTCCAACTGATCAAAGCTGTAATAGAACTTCCGGTATTCCTGATCGATCTTATAATCAGATTCCTGGTACTGCTTGATGATCTTCTTGAATCCGTCCGGGCAGTTAAAATTTGCTGCAGCAATCAGATGATATGCACTCAGCAGCAGCTGATAAGTCTTTTTCGTCTTGTTGCCAAAATGCATTTTCATCCGCTTTTCGCACAGTTCCGGAATTGTAATTCGATCCAGCTTTGCGCCTGTATCTTCTGCAGTGAGACGCTCTACGATCCACTTAACCAGAACCTGATCTGCAGCGATGAAAGTATCTACATCAGTCAGAGCCTCTGGCTGCATTCCGGCAAAAGACATCATGACATTCAGGCCGTCACCAACATGTTTCGACAGTTCATCAAAGCGACCGCTATAGAGAACACTGTTCATAAGATTATCCAGGAACGCAATGATATTCCCAGACTTATAAGAAACAAAGCTCTTCCAGCCTTGAGGCACATCACAGCCAAGCTGTCTTGCCGTTGATGTCACAAACATCGTGACCATCAGCTTCTCTAATGACGGCTTAGGATCCGTATAGCCAAACTGCTGCTCACAAAGCTTCCAGAAGGAATTCAGAAGATCATACTTCTCCATCTCTTCCAGGAACTTATTGTCTTCCAACGTTCCATCTGTAATCTGAACACGCACTACTTCCTCAAAAGAACAGGTCCGTGTTCTGCAAATAGCAGACAGTAAGCCAACTAGGATATTCTCTTCGTTAAAGTTCTCGATCTCCAGATCATAGAAGCGCTGAGTTCTTTCCTTGCTGGCAAAGAACTTAATATGCTTCTCAATGATCGGCTTATACTTCTCCTCGATACCGAGATCTACAGATAACAGGGAGGCACGATCGGCAAAGAAGCGCTTGGAATACAACATAGTGTCTTCCAAGTGGTTTTCCTTCACATCCGGCTTAGGGAAGGGAGCATAGATCAGATAATTGGTCGTGGTATCCTCCCGCTCCAGAAAGCGCTTCGTTATGAAGGTGTTGTCCGGTTTCAGCAGATACACCTTCGCGTTTTCAAGCTCTACGCCCTCAATATCCTCGGCAAACTCTGCCTTATCGTCATACCAGAAAACCAGTTTACGCGTGTCGCCCGTAAACTCAGCATTCAGTCGATCTATGATTTGTTTTAGGTTAAGTTCTGCCATAATAAATCACCACTACTCCTTTATTAAGGAATGCCGCACGTACTTCCCATCATCAGTCTTCCAAACCATCATTCCATTCGCTACTCTTCCAGTAACAAAAGTAGCTGCTGCAGATAAAGTACTAAATGAAACATCTTTTTGTACAATGCCATCAATCGTTACAATGGTTCGATCATCTCGAATGGTTCTTATTGTTTCAGATGGTTTATAGCCTGGATTATTTTTCATATTGATTTGACTCCCTGCGAGAACAATTATCGCTTTACCATCAAATAATGCTTGAGCCTGATATAAACCATCTCTTGATTTTGTAAATAGTCTCATGTTCAACCTCCGTTTAAATCGTAGGTTACTTATATTTTCGCCATAATATTCTTTGAATCAGCAAGTACTTCATAATACTTTCCATCGCTGGAAGTCTGAAGTTTTCTATAATTCACCTTCACGCCATCATCTAAGTCTAGTTCAATACGAGAAAGCGCTAAATGTGCCAGTTTTTCATCATATTCCCGGCACTCCTTCAGTTGCTTTGTCAATTTCTCACGTCTTTTATTCGCCTGTGCCACTTCAAGCGTATTGGTACTATGATCAATCATATCCTGCATGCGGCTAATCTCACTCTCGTAAATGCGTTGCATACGGTGCAAATAATCAATACGTAAGTTGCCGACAGTATCAGCGTTGTAACGATGTAGATAAATCAGCGCCTTGAATCCATTCTGCTTTCCACTGTCAAAGAGCCAATAAATCGGACGTTTTCCAGAGCCTGTCACAGAGTATGTCTGGCAGTGATCTTTGAAGAAATCATTTATGAAATAATTACGAATTACTTCACGTGATGATGCACCTTTATTACCTAAAGCTTTTGCTATAAAATCAAGGTTATCTTCTAAGCAAGATTCTCCATAAACAACTTTCAGCCATGTACAAAGCCTTGATACTATATCATCTTCAAGATACTCTTCATCAGTAATAGGAATCACATTATCTTCATCTGGCATAAATGAAGAATACTTTTTTGCATCCCATTCTCCACCTGCATAAACAAGGCCATCATAATCTAAAGAATACCTTCCAAACGCACAACCAACAAAGTAAGACAATAGTGATCTGATATCATTGCTTACATTCGCAGTATGTAAGGAAATGCTCTCTTTTTGTACAACCGGCGAAAGTTCCTCATTAAGGTTATACATATTGATAAACAGAGTATTTAGCATCTCCTCGTTCTTACACAATTTCCTGCATCTTTCTTCGCATGTTGAGTTCCAAAAATCAAAAGCCTTTCTTATTGTACTGGTATCTATCAAAAGCGGGTGCTTGGCAAAATCCCAGGATGTCTCAAAACTATCCCAATCTTCCTTTGAAATAGACACACACTCTTTGGCAATATCACTAATCCGTGATTTATTGTTGTCAACAATCACAGGGATCGCAGAAACATGTCCTGTTTCACAGTTCAATGTCGGTGAGATAATTTCCAAAACTTTCTTTGTATATACAGAATTGCAAAGTGCAATAAAATAATAGATGTCATTAGGATTATTAGGAAAAAGGCTTAATCCTCCCACATCAAACATTGTGCCTACTGGTTTATATCTAAATGTCGCAGTGCCTGTTGTAATCTTATTCCACGTTACCGATTCTCTAAACATATACTTCAAACTTCGTGGCACTAAATGTCCATACGCTTTTAAAGCAGCACCATTGTTTTTCCAATTAATAACATAATCATTGTTTCCATACCATTTTCTTGATTCCCCACCTTTGTTGTACGGAAACCACGTGGCGCCATTTCGAGTCGATGTTTCTACAGATGGATTATTATAATCAATCTTAAGGCAATCAACTTCGAACCACAGTCTTAAGAATCGGTTATTATCTCCCGTTGTAAAACCGTTATTTGTACTAGCATAAAAATCAAGAGTCTTATTATTAAAAGTATCAAGGATTTTATCTGATACCCAATAAGCTATTGGCTTTCCTGAAATCACCGAAAATCTATCTTGCGAAGTCGAAAATTCATTTTTATGTTGCAAAAATCCGCTCTCTTTAGTTGCCTGAGATGAAAACTCTAAAAGTCTGCTATATTTTCCCCTGTAATGAGATATTCGATTATTTCTAAAAACAAAGCATGTTGTTTGAACAACCTCTCCAGCAATTTCTTCAAAGGCCCGAGGTCCCAAATGTGCCATCGTAACCAAATCTCTATGCAACAGTTTGTTTCTCAGCTTTTCATAGCCAGATAAAAACATCCATGCTTGTTGAGTGATCATGGCCTGATATCCATTACTCAATATCAGATTTCCACACTTCTCGATAAAAACGGCGAATAAATCGTTTTTGCTGTCTGGATAATGTTCCTTAACAAAAGCGTCCAGTTTACTGCTCATCCCTGAACCACCCATATAGGGAGGATTGGTTATTGTTACATGATATTTCTGAGCAAGCGTCTTTCCCTGCGCAATTATTTGCTTCAGTTCTTCTGCTGTATCGTCCAACCCCACAGTATACATACTCAACTGACCAACAACTTCGATATTAGACGCAAAACGCTCAAGCAGACTCCAGTCATATTGATCCACTGTAAGAATCGACCCATATTCTTTTGCATCTTTGAATGTATCAAGAAGTCCTGTCATCTGTGTGAAGGCATTGTTCTTTTCAAAATCATTCAATCCAGCGCCAAAGTATTTTAATTGATCCCTGCTGATTCCGTTGCTCTCCTGAATGGAAAAGACATTGGGCATGTACTCGCCGTTTAAGATGCGACGATTGTATTGACGAGCTTTCATCATGACAGCAAAGTATGCCATCTGGAATGCACGGTCATCAATATCCAGACCGTATAGATTGTTTACCAAAATGCTCCTTGCTGCATCGCGCTGTCCGTACCCGGCACTTTCGTAAATCTGCATCAGCACATCAAATGCATAAACCAAGATATGACCGCTCCCCATGCAGGGATCTATCACCTTGATGTCTTCCGGATTCAACTTGGTATATTCCTTGCGGATTTCACCCAACCTCACCTGTACTTCTGGCTCTTGTTCCGCTTCTTCAAGATAGTATTTCCAGCCAGCTTTCAGGTCGTTGTTTGAATGTCCCTCCACCCACAAACGACCAAGGCTGTTCTCTACCATATAACGGACAATCCAGTCCGGTGTGAAAAGCTGCGTGACTGCAGGTACTTCCTCTTTGGTGATCTTACCCTTCTTCGCAAATGCCTCATTCTTCGGCTCGGTATTGTAATACTGATACAGCCAACCGATAATCTCTACCTGTCCGCCGCGTTCCACATTGAAGTCTTCTTCCGGAATATCATGCACCAGATGATAAACTACGCCATCCTGGTCAATGATCGACAGATTTAGTAATAGTTCCGTATAATCACTTGTTTTCTCAAATAGTGCCGGTAGGTTCTCGTTCAGAGCATTACACTGTTTGATAAAGAGGATACGGAAAACCTCATCTAATTTATTATCCTGCTTCAACTGATAGATAGCCTGTTCTTCGTCGGAAGTAAAAGATAAGCCTGCACTGAATGGATTTGTCACCAAATCCGGTTCCATCTTTCCAGAGTCAGATGAAAGAACCCTGATATGGGAAGGAAGGTAATCATTTACTTCCATAAAGCGCACTGCAATCAGGCGGTTGAACCAGGTATAGGCAACCTCCTCCAGAACGTATTTATAGGCAGTCTTATAATTTGTTTCCTTCTCCCTGCGCTGGATTAGCTCCACCAGATGTTTCCGCTGCTTTACGGCATCTCCGCTGATGGAATAAGGCTCCGCTGTTCCGATATCATAAAATTCTGTTGTCCCGGTAGACTGCGGCAGTGCTTTCTGGATTCCATTCGCTGTAATACCCATCAGGCCAGCGCGGTAACTGATATCCGCGATCAATTTATTCCTTGCCCAGATGGCAAAGTTCTTTATGGCAGTTTTATTCATACCTGCACCTATCCTTTCTGTCGGGATCAGAACTCGACGTTTACGATATCGGTTCCTTCCAGTTCATCCAGCAGAGATTTTCTTAGCGCTGCAAGATACTTATCGACATCCTGCTCGTTCTCCAGCCGCCAGGAAGATGTATTTGTCATGTTTTTGATCGTCACATTCTTGGTCTTCTTAATCTTCACTGGTTCCGGATCAGGAATGACCGGTGTAACATCTTTACCCTCTTCCTGTGCTTTACGCGCAGCCTCTTCTGCAGCCTTCTGCGCTGCAAGCTGCTTAGCATAAGCGATCTGACGATCCTGAGCATCCATCTCGTTCATCAGACGGATTTTCAGAGCATCCGCTTTATCTGCAAAACTTCTCAATGCCGAAACGTTGTTACAATGTTCTGCACCGTCATGGATCTCACGGAACAACTCAGAGTATTTTGCACGTTTTTCTCCTGCATATTCCTTTGTATCCAAGACTTCCATGACTCTAGCTTTAGCTTGATCAATGGCATCAATAACAGGCTTCTCTTCACGTTCAAGAATCGCGGAATAGACTGTCATGAAGTTGGTCCGCAGTTCCGGCAACTTAGGAATATTTGCATACGGCTTGCTCTGACCAATGATCTGCCGCATCTCCGCAACGATCTTTTCCAGTTCTTCATCTACGATATAGGTTTTGCTATCATCGTAGATTGCCAGCATATCCAATGCTCTCGTGAAGATCTGGACCTGTTCTCCGTTGAAGAAGGTCTTAACCGGTTCATAGTCATCCGCAAAATCATAGAAGTTATCTCTGTTTCGGGAGACATATTGGAAAAACTCAAGCGCAGACTGAATCTGGATCACTGCCTGCATCAGCTTTTTGCCGGATTCAAGCACACTCTTTCCAGGATACTTATAGTTTTGATACTGCGGCTCCAGTCGAAGGATCTCATTGATCGTATTCTGGGCATACCGTTGGAAGTTCTTCATGATGCTGTCTTCGTCTTCCGCAACTCCGGCAGTTCCAAAGAGTTCCTTCATGACATCACGAACAGCCTTCTTATCCTTTTCATTCACGCGAATGCGCTCTTCCAGAAGCAGCTTTTCTACGAAAGCCTTCTTAGTAATGAAGCTGATCAGCTCCTCATCGGACTTATTATTCTGATTGACCGATGCACCATTTACGGTAAATGCCAAGTCCCCACGCTTAAAGAGTCGGGCTACCAGCCAATGAACATCATCTTCCACAAATCCATAAGGAGCCTTCATGAAGCGATCTTTCACCGTCTTCATGGAAGTCTTCATGTGCATATGGGTATTGGTAGCGATAAACTGCAGCACATCATCAAGGGCATGGTTATTTGCTTCTGTTCCGCCTTCCAGCCCCAGTGTCAGCTGATTGGAAGAATGGAACATCTTACGGATATCCGCTTCACCCATGGCTGCATCAATATATGACAGCTTGTTATAAACGGTCTGCACCAGTCTGCCCAGGGCCTCCGTGATACGGGAAGACACTTCCTTTGCAGACACACGGGCTACATCACCGTTCACATAGATCGTGGCTTCTTTCAGGCTCTCTGTGAGATACAGTTTGGCGTTAGCATTGCGCTCACGCATCTCGACGCGCTTAGCCTCTTTGATCGTTTCATATTTGGCAAGCTGTGTAGATGTATTCAGACGCAGGAATTTTTCAATCTTCAGATACTGACGGATCTCATCCAGGAATGCAGCATCATTCGGCAGTGCAACCAACACCTCGTTCTTCTGGCCGGATACCATACGCAGCGTCAGATCATCATTTCCGCCTTCATACCAGGGGGTAAGGATGCGTACTCCAATATCATAGTTCTGGTTTGCTTTATAAGGTCTGTCATCTACTGCCTGATTGAAGCTGAAAGAATATCTTCCATTGAACGACGGATAACGATACTTCTTATCTGTGAAGATATCCTCATAAATCATCTCGGAAACCTTATTGATAACCTCCGCCATTTCAACATTCTGGCTGTCGATCTCACGATTGATTTCCTGTTCTTCATCAGTTAGGAAGACATAGTGGGAACCATTCTTCTGTACCAGCATCTGACGCATAAGGACCTTAAGAGCTTCTTCAACACGCTCTTTTACCTCGATTCGGTCATCATCGATATTCTCGATCATAAGACTGGTAATGTTATCGATATTGGACTCGATCTCCAGAACATACTTGATCATGAACAGAGTCTTCAGCACATTGATTGCGAAAACATCGCTGTCCTTATGATCCGGGTTAATATAGCTGTTGTCATAAGCCCGGATAATAACGCCCTTATGGCTGTGATCCAGGAAGTTCTCCAGGGCATCATAGAAGCGATGGAACGGTACAATCGCACCGACATTTTCATCCTTCAAAGCCATTGCGGACTCTTTGAAGAGAGCCAGCATAGAACGCTCACCCTCAGACAGATGCTTACCGGACGCACCATGTGTACGGATAGATGTCAGCACGCTTGCAAGCAGGTTAAACTGATACGGGATAAACGGATAGACTTCCGCAAAATCCCGATCATTGGCATATAATTTCTTCTCAACACCATCATTGAACACAATCAGGTTCTTGATGATGGTGGCCTTCTGCTCATACAGCAGCCGCAGTGTCTGTGCAGCTGTGTCGGTCTTATCCAGGATTCTCTTCTTAATGACAGTATCGACGTTCGCAGATGACAGGGACAGGCGTGTGTCGAAACGTCCCTGGATCTTGGAAAAGTCGTTGCCCTTGACCTTGGTAATGGAATCGATATCCTGCTGGCTGGTAACAATAACCCAGGCCTTACCTTTGCACTCCTTACCGAGTTCTTCGGTCACAGTCTGCAGATTCAGCATCAGCTTGGAATCATCACCAATGTACTGGCCAATTTCATCAACAAGGAAGACAACATGATGATTGTTGCCTTTGCGGTCTATGTATGACTTCACTCTCTTGGCAAAGTCTTCAATGCTGATCTGGTAATCACCGATGGCAGCGTCGCACCAGTTCCAGGCCGCCTTCTCACTCATATAACCCATCTCTATCAGCGTATCTACTACACCGTCCTGCCGGGACAGGAATTCATGGCGCTCATCATACCAGTTATGACCTGTGACTCTCTGATAGGTATCTTTGAATTCCTCATACTTGCCATCTTCCGTGAGCTTGCGTTCCAGATCGGCCAGATACGGAATAGCTCCGCAGAATCCGAGAGAGTTGTTGAAAACCTTCAGGAAGACATTGACGATTGCATCCTTGTTGGACTTACCGTCTGATTCGCTCTTAGCATCGATATTGAAGATAATGATATCCGAAGGTGTATTGGCTGCCAGCTGCATATCTGCCAGCACCATCTGATCAGAGATCTTTTTATCGTCGATAAAGTAATCGATAGCACGCTTTCCACCGACCACTTCATTATCGAGGATATAGGATAAGATCTTCAGCAAGTGAGATTTACCACTTCCAAAGAAGCCGGAGATCCAGACACCCATCTTTGTTGTTTCACCGGTGATTCCCTTTGCGTAAGCAGAGAAGAAATCTGCAAAGTGACGCTGCAGCTCCGGCGTCACAACATACTCTTCCAGTTCCGTAGCAATATTGGTCTTTTCGCCCTGGCCGGCAATGACGACACCCTGAATATCTCTGGTGATCGACTTTTTGAACATTTCTTTAATCTGCATATCTCTATCCTCACTTCACAAGTTTGAATGCCCGGTAGTAGTTATCGTCTTTGATCTCATTGAACAGGATCAGCTCCTGTTCCGTATAAGTACCGGGGAAGAACAGGACCACCGGTGCTTTCAGTACCGACTGGTGCAGGTTATTCAGAATCTTATGTGACCGCAGAAGCGGATAACATTTTCCTACACCTGTAAGAAATACAATGGCGTTCTCCGGCGTCTGCTCCACGATCTTCTGAATCAGAATGCTGTCATCCTCATTCATTTTCATAGAGGTAGAAACTGCACGGATGATATAATCAAATCCACGACGCTGCTCATAACGCACATAGGAATTGATGAAGTCTTTCTCCTCCAGGTAATCCATGATCATGTCGTAAAGATCAAAGACCACCAGTTCAAATCCGTCCGATCCTTTTGCGTTCTTATTTTTCATGTATTCGATACGTTCGCGTACTTCAAGTTCTTTTGCCGGATCATAATCGAATACCCAGTAATTCACTTCATTTGCCCTGCCGCTGCTCTCCCGGAAAGACGGTTTATGAATGGCAGCTTCCATCTGATCTAAGCGTTCCTGTAATCCTGCCATTATCTCACCCCCGTAATCGCTTTCAGCTGATATGTCATGCCCTGATCCTGCATCCAGCGCTCCATCGCCGGATCGGGAAGAGGCTTATAAATCTCACGGACATTTTTTGCTTTATTGGTGACACCGGCCTCATAAAGCATGGACTTATATGAAACCATCAGCTTTTTGATCGTAGCTTCCGTCCATGTCGCCGCTTTATCACTCTGCTGTTGTTTATCTTTGAAGAAAATCCTTAGATCACTGTCAGCAAGCTCATTGCTGCCGATGATCATCTTTTCGCGGACAAGCTCATATACAAGCTCACCAAAAAGCACATCATAGGTCATCGCCGCTACAAGTGCGAACAGCTTCTGTGATGCTAAATCACACGATTCAAAGACTGGATAAAAGCTGTCATCCAGACTCTTCACTCGTGCGGAAACAGTATTGAAAATCTGCGTTGCACGCAGAACAGTCGGTGCTCCGAAGATATTCTCTTCTTCATTCAGCTGCTTTATTTCTTCCCACGTTTTTCCCTCAGACCGGAGAGATACAACCTTGCGGAATTCCATAAACCAGAAAGAATGCTTTACAGCACCGGCGCTGTAATCTTTTCTGTTCATTTACGCAACTCTCCATTCTTATTGTACCGACCTAGCTGTACGTTTTTTGGTACTGTCAACCGGATCGGGGTAGATCTCCATGATGTCTTCAATGTTACAATCCATGTTCAGGCAGATCTTCTCCAGCACATCCACCATGACGTTGCCACCGTTCTGAAGCTTATTCAGAGTGCCCTGGCTGATACCAGTAAGCTCCTTGAAATCCTTCTTCTTCATGTCACGATCAATCAATAATTTGAACAACTTCTTGTAAGAAACTGCCATAACATATACCTCTCATTATGAGTCCCAATAATGGATACAAAACCACTTATAACACACTATACCATAAAGTCATCGAGATTTCATCTGTTTTGTCGAGTTCTTGACTACTTTTTAATCTTCTCAATGCTGAATTTTCCTGTTTTTGGATAGAATTGATCAAAGACGAGAAAATGAAAGCAAAATTCGAGGCAAGAGTAACTGTGCGAGCAGTGTCTGTGTCCAGACAAACGCTCCGCGTGCTCGTTGGGGAAGCACCCCAATCCCTTTTGACATCACCGGTGGGATCGGCGATGAGCTGAGTGGCGATGCCACTTTAAAAAATGGGAAGACAGAGGCTTGCTCCATCTCCCCAGTTCAGGATTATTTCTTATTCTTCGATCCGAGACTTCATGTTCTCTACGATATCCCAAATCTTAGCATCCAAAACGAACGGTTCTGTGAATGCATTCAAGACTATTCCGGCCAGCACCTTCTCATTGTTTTTTGCAAGAGTGATAGCCTCCAACATATGCCGCTGTACCTTAGAGAAATGTTCACCATATTCTCCCATCGCTTCAACTGTAGAAAACACTGGAAAGAAATACGCCTCTCCATTCTGCAATATATCCGGAATCATTCTGGTTTCGCCTTCCGTTTTGAATTCTTTCCCGATTAATTCCGTAGGATCTGCATCCGGATCATCTGTCAGTTTTTGTGCTATATCATCCCAGTATTTCTGATCTTCTTCGCTCAAAACAGCATTACAAGGAATCCAAACATAGCTGTCACGTAGAATCTCGAGAATATCGATCAAATGAGGCTCTGTCCGTTCATTGTTAAAAGCTGTCACGGCAGCTTCCAGCAGACTGCCATCTTCCAGATCGGCTTCTGTGATCTTCTGACTCGGATTCATATCAGAATAGCAGATCACTTTTTTGTCTTCTGCCTCCTGAACGAAAAACGCTATCGTATCACCGTTGTGGTACCCGAAATGCTGATCTGGTTCATTCAATAGAGTTCCCATAATCCAATGCTCGCCAAGTCCGCTGATTCTTACCCAACAGCCTTCCGGTTTCAATCCGTCTTTCATCAAATAAACAAGTACATCGTCAATACACTTTTCATCTCTGCTGGCATCAAGAAATGTCATGCTTCTGGTTTTCTCAACCTCTTCCTGTGCATCATAACCGTGAAGCATTTCAAGCTTACCGGTATACCTTGCCACAAGGTTACCATCTTCGTCATCAAAGAATGCGACCTCATCATCAGCAACATTTCCAATACGTATTTTTGAGCTGACAGAGTCATTTCCCTCCGCAAAACTGAAGCCCTTCTTTGTCTCTCTTCCTGCAGCAAGGATCTCAAGTGTCAGACCGGCCTCACGATCGATATACCCATATGTCAGAATACAATTTGCATCTTTCGCTCCAGGAAAGTCCTTCAGTGCCACCTTAAGATTTTCCTTCATAGGAACCGCTATAAAATGACGATAAAACGCTCGAAAGCCTGTGTCCTTATACTTCATCTTCATCACCTTCCTCATTCACTCCCAAGAATTCCAGCAGATCATCGAAATTGTATGGAAATGCATTGCTCCCATCGATATGAACAGGTTTGTGGTCGCCTTCATATTCGATATCTATGCTCCACTGCGTACCGTCCAAAATCATCGGATCTACATAGCTTCTTTTCCATTCACCGATATGAAGCGCTGCAATTCCTTCAAGGAATTCGTCCTTTGTAAACGGTTCATAGATTGGAAGATTTGAAGGCTTCAAATACAGAGAATGCTCTAGGTCGAACAGAACCTTCTCACCTGTTACTGTGTAGGTTCTCTTTTCATATCCACCGAAGAATCCGCCATAATCAAAAATAAATCTTTTCAGATGCTGCAAAGACTCATTGAATGACTGATCCTTCTGTTCTGCCTTCGTCGGTTTATAGATACCGCCAGCCTCTGCATATGCCTTAATTGCACGGTCAAGATACTCGCGATTACACTTCAACCGGGTCAGTCTGGTCGGAAACATTTCTTCAGGTTCAAGTGAATGCTCCTCCATAGACCGCTTCAACTGGTTGATTTCCCGTTTCAGAGATCTTATTTCTTTCAGAATGTCCTGCTGTGATTTTCCTTTCAGGCTCACCTCATAATATCCTTCTGGACTGATCATCATAGTTCGTCACCTCCACAGCTATATTCTAATTAATCAAAACCGGGAAGTGGTCGCTTACCGGGCGACTTATAAACCATCAGGTCTTAATCCACAGTTAGATTAATTACAACACTGAAAGATTATTCCTCGTCACCAAAGTCTTCTGCCGTCTCCTCAGCATGTTTTGCGGATTCCTTATAGTATTCTGCCTCAGCATAAGCACTTGCTGCATCTGCAGCATTCTTTTTCCGTTCATATTCCGTGCGATAAGTTTTGGCAAAATCAACAGCTACTGTCCATCCGACTGCTTCAGTAACACCTGCAGCTATTCCTGCAGAAGTAATCCAGCCTACAACTGGAATAAACTTGAATAGTTCTCTTCCAACGAATGTTGATGCAGCTGCACCTAATAAACCTTTCGCAGTGCTATCTGTAATCTTTTGTCCAAAGATTTTACCAAGAGCAATAACCATAGTTACCTGAGCGGCAGACATAGGTATTGCATCTGCTACTGGAATAGGAATCGCGCCAGAAGCACCGGCTGCTACAGCTGCTGTATGAATGGCAACGTTACATTTCACAATTTGGTCCTCGGTCATAAGTTTTCCGGCTTCAAGGCGTTTATCCTTGATTATTTTTTTATAATCTGTTTTACTCATGGCTAAAATCCTCCGCCTTACTATCGGTGTCTATCAGCGATACGCTTGCAGCCTTTTTGTAATATTCTGCTTCCGCATAAGCATTTGCTGCATCTTCAGCATTAATACGGCGCTCCCACTCTTTTCTGGAACGATCGGCCAGGTCACAAGCAACGCCCCATCCCAATATTCCAGTAACGACAGGTCCAACAATTGCTGACACCACCCAACCGAGTAATGGGATGAATTCAACGAGTGTTCTGCCTATAAAGGTAGCTGCCATCGCCACAACCAGTCCCTTCAGAACACTGGACTGCTTAAATATTTTCCCCAAGATCAATACCATAAGAATCTGTATAATCATCAAAAGAATGGCATCTGTGATTAGTGTGGGAAGTAAGCAGACAAAGAGAGCCAGAAGACACGCAACTGCTATTGTGATAATACTGGAATTTCTTTGCTTTTTCGTCATCAGTTTGCCTGACTCAAGTCTTTTATCTTTTGTATGTTGTTTATTATTCTTTGGCATTATTGTGTGACCTCTGAGATAGTTTTTCTTGATTTCATAATTGCATTATGAATCTCGGTGTTTGGTTCAACTTCTTCTATCTCACCTTTATCATTACAGCTTTTTACAATATACATGGGCTCATTGATCAGGTAATGCAGAATCTGAACAACTAAAATGCAGTTCTCCACAAGCTTTTTCTCTTCAGCAGAGAATTCATTCCAATCATTTTTCCTACTGACTAATTCCTTTAGTTGGAATACAAGTTTTTTATAAATCCCATTGCTGATTTTTACGGATGCATTCCGCATCTCATCGCAGGAAACGGTTATCGTAATTTGCATCTGAATTGCATCGGAGATTATTCTTTCATTCTCCTCCATGGCGGATTTTGCCTTATCTGCTTCCTTTTTTGCAACCGAACTTGCATAGGCCATAGCAATTCCTTCAACAAGTGTTGCTACTCCCAATGTGGCCGCGTTTAGAACCACCGTTCCCAGGGCGATACCTCCACCGCCAGCCGCCTTCGCTCCACCGCCTAGAGCTGCAATGGCGGCTTTTGTTTGCGCTGCTCCATGCAATTCAGCGATCTTCGCTCCAGTAGAAGCTTTCCCGAGGGCAATTATTGCAGAGGTTGTTCCGCTAGCCGCTGCTGCTCCTAAAGCGGATCCGACGACAGCTCCTCCAGCAGTGCCAACTACAGCATTAGCTACAACTGAAACATTCTTTATTTCATCAAAGCTAAAAGATGGAAATGCCTTATTCTCCTTCGTTGAGAATTCCGGTCTGTTATGTATTTGCTCAAACGCTTTAATGAATACGCTGAAGTTCTTTGCAATTACCATCCTCTGTTCACCGAGCGTTTCAAGAGCTTTATCTAGTTTTCCAGATACTGCCTCAAAGCGAAGAAGGTTCCTTTCGTTCCGCTCTTGAACATAGCGATTTGTAGAAGCAGCTTGCATTGAATCGACAACACTTTTCACAGACAAGGCGATACCACCTGCGCCGCTCATTCCACTGAGAGTCAATAGTATTGTTGGAAGTATGAGCATTTTATAACCCCCTTTAGAATTTCAATACCCAAGTCTTATCCTGCATCCGCTCATCGATCGTATATCCGCCGAATACTGATGGAAGTCCTAGATCAGTAACTGCTGTCCTTAATAAGGTATTGATGTCTTGCTGATTATCAGCAGAATCAAGCCGTAAATATAGACCGTAAATGTAGTCAGCTTCCCAAGATAGCCTACCGATATCAATCTTTTCAAGCTCTGCGCAATAGCGCTTAAACAACATCCCTTGTTCCTGAAGCCGTCGAGTGTTTTCACCATATACATCCGTGAGGAACTTGGTAAACGGTCCATTATCTATATAAAACATAAGGGACACTGACATTAACCCCGTGCATAATGTGCCAGAAAATACTGAAATGACATCTTTCAAATCAGAAGGCAGATTAATCTCACTTAGTTTGATAGACATTTGCTCCTGAACAACAGTTCCGGTTATAACACTAGCCCCTGTAGCCAATACTTTTGCAGCAGAAGTCATCCTGTCACACAGATATTGATCTTTATCATTGAAAAGCAGGATCGCAGTTGCTTCTACCGTTGAAGCCCAACCTTGACGGATTATTCTCCCCGCATTAGCACCTGTTGTTACAAACATATTTGTGACAGTTGAGGTAATTGAGGAGAGAATCCCGCTAAGAACACCTTCTCCGAACATTCCAAAAAGAGCTTTGTAGTTCTTACCAGCTTCTATGACTCCAACCTTTAAGCCATCTACTATTGCTGTGCATATTCCGCCAAATGTCCCATCACTATTTCTAATTGCATCCTTCACCGAAAACCATAACTCAGCAATAAGGAAGCCCGTCGCCTGCCGGATTCCCATTTGTATGCCTCGGTTTGCGGCAGATTCTGCAGCTTGTTTATAAAACTGGCGACAATGTGGATTAGAAAAGTCAAAATAATACGCAGTAATAATGGCCTTTTCATAAGTGGCTTTTGATTGGGCATACGCATCCATCATGCGAGCTTTGACATCCGCCGGAAGCTCCGGATGCTTTTCAATATAGTCCGGTATTTCATCAGCCCCCATAGACTTGTTAAGATGTTCGTTTGTCCACTTTAAGTTATCCTCAGCATCTGCAAGTTCTGCAGTGCTAAGTCCTGCCAATACTCTCCCTCTGTCATCATGAATGGATTTTGCAGAAATCACATGATCAAGCTCGGCAGACTTATCTGTTGGCCGACCTTTGCTATGGCCTAAAAAATGTAACGGCCGATCCTCATACGCATCCTGTACAGTATTATTACGAGGATCTTCTACGTAATGAGCACGGGCATCGTGTTTGATGGTTTGAAAATTAGTCCCAGGGCCTTCTACATCTTTGTGAGAATAAACACCTCTTGAATCATATGCCGCTTCGTTTTCACCGCTCTTATATTTAAGTTGAGGATCACTGTCCATAGCTCGCACATTATGAAGAGTATCTACATCGCCGCCATACTGATCCTTTATAAAGATATCCAACCCAAATGATGTAATAATGCTTCTGAAAATTACATGCTCGTACTCACGGAATAATGCGTCCAATACTGATTCGTTAGGATCCGCGCTAAAACTATTATTAATATTGCCGACAAAGCCATCCTTGAAATCAGGCATAGTATCTCTCCTTCAGTGATTTTTACTCGGACTGTTTATCAGGAAGAATTTCAACAATATCATCGAATTTGCAATCCAATGCCGAACATAGTTTCTCAAGGATATTTACTCGAACATCTTCATCTCTTCCCAGTTTAGCCATGGCATTTGTGCTGATACCAGCCATATGAGTTAAATCTGTTTTGCTAAGTTTTTTATCTATCATCAGCTTCCAAAGCTTGTTATAACTTACCGCCATGGATAACCTCCTTTTTTCCGAAGCATGCCGTTAGAGAAAGTCAAAGCTAAAACACTGATATTACTATACCACACAAGCCAATATACTCTCAAGATATTCTTGCGTTTTGCAAGATAAAAGGAATGTCATTTCATTCGATCCTGATCGGCTCTTTCTGCATCATGCCTGCTCAGAATCACATCCGCATTCTGCTTCGCCCGGATGAATTCCGTACGGTCTGCCCTGACCTTCCGGTACTCCACATATTCTGCCTGGCGCTCCTGAATCAGTCTGGTCCGCTCTGCGCTCAGTTCCTTCACAGTAGGCAGTTTCATTCCCTCCGGCAGCTGATCAAAGGCAGTTCTTGCAGCCTCCTGCAGCTCGATCTCTGCCCGGTGCAGCTCATAGAATTCTGCCTTCTTTGCTTTCGGCAGCCGCTTGTATTCAAAGTAAATCTTTCTGGTCTTGCTGTAATCGAAGATGTGCTGGCGGAGTGCTTCGATCTCCTTGATCCTGGCATCCTTCTCCTTGATGGACGCAAGCAGCTGATCAGCACCGGTTACAGCTTCATTGGTCATGCGTTCCAGCTCTTCGTAGCTGTGAATGTTATGCTGCTGCAGGAAGAGAAGCGTCTTGGCTGTCTGCTTCAGGTTGAAGCCCTTCGCCCAGCGCTCATAGCCTGCTCCCTTGCCCAAAGCACGGTTCTGGATATCGATCAGCAGGTCAATGCCCGGCTGCTGTGTCTGGCGGTGAGAATCACGTACATTTGCGCGGGATATTTTTTCTTTCAGGGCATCCTCGGTATATTCCTCACCCAAGGATTTGAGACGAATAAATCTCTGCTGCGCACGGCCTTTGATGGCGATATTCTTCCCACGCTTGATCTCATATCCCTCTTCTGCAAGCAGACGCAGAAAATCTTCCCAGTCCTTTGGCTTTCTCCGGATCAGATCATCCAGAACAGACCGGATCTCATTGCGGACTGTATGCCGCTTGGGATACTCCGTCCTCTTGGCCCGGTCAGCATATGGTTTTCTCTCAATGATAGAATAACCATGCTCAAAGCAGACGATATCACTGAGCCTCTGCAGCGCGATACCGGAAAAGAAAAAGTTCTTAAACTTTCGGCTGTAGTCCAGTGTGGTCGAATTGAAAATGATGTGGTTATGGATGTGCGCCCTGTCTGTATGAGTGGATACTGTAAAAGCATGATTCCCTTTGGTAAAGCGCATGGCCAGTTCATAGCCGAGCCTGTTTGCTTCCTCCGGCGTGATCTCTCCCGGCTTGAAGGACTGCCGGATCTGATAAGCAATGATATTTCCTTTGTACTCCTGCCCGGTGACCTGGTTGTACTGCCGCTTGGAAAGTAGGAATTCCATCGCTGCTGTCTCCGGATCGCAGGCATAAGATGAAATCAGTTCACCCTTCTCTGTCTTCACCGGATTTTGTGAGTAGTCCAGGCGCTCATTCAGGCACTGGGCCACGGTTTTTCCTTTGTTTACGTGTAATGCAATCAGTCTTGTCGCTGCCATTTCTTCCTCCATGCACAAAAATAAGGGGACTGCCCGCAGCATCTTCTGCCGTAGACAGTCCCCGTAAGGTTCTTCAGTATTCTGATGTTTATGATCTCATGAAACGGATCAGACCGTCTCTCGCTCCTTCCAGTGCAACGATGACCACGGCCTGGCCAAACAGGACGGCGAAGCATCCGGCGCCAAGCATCGTGAGGATCGCGACATGGATCCACTGGGTAGTGATCAGGAAATAGATATCAAAGCCAAGGATGAGCAGAAGTGCCGGACCGATCACGTATCCCGACAGATCCGTTGCGAGATTGAAAAGGAATCCCGCGATGGCCGTCAGAACGATCAGCGGCAGTGCTGCTATCTTGCCGATCAGACGAATCACGAACATTTTCATTGCCTCCTTTACTACTTCTGGCTTCATTGTAGATATGTCGATTGGATACCACAACGATGTCGCAGATATTTTTTCATGTATCGGCACCGGAGATACCGATGCCTTTTTTGATCATTTCAGCGCAGCCAGCTTCAGGAAAATGCAGCGTTCTGTATCCAGGATCTCCTGAAACTGCTCCTGCAGATCCATGATATCCGCCGCGTAGATGCTTCCGTTTTCGTTGGCCCGTTTGGCATACTGGTTCAGATTGTTGCCGCACCGGGCGACCTGTTCCGTAAGGGAACGGATGTCCTTCAGATCCAGGCAGATACACAGGCCGTCCAGTGCCATTTTCCGGATATAGGCGCTCATGCTATGAATGCCGAGCTCTGCCATTTTCTCTTCGATCCGTTTGCGCTCCTGCGGCGTGACCCGCAGATAGATCATATCGGTCTTCCGGATACTCATAGGCCTGCTCCTGTTAATCCGGATACAGATCCAGCTGCTGAAAAGCTTCGTCGTCCATGCCTTTGAGCTTATTGATCACCCGGTCCGTCAGCTTTGCCAGCTTCTTTTCCTCCGGCTGCAGCTGCACCTTCATTCCTGCAAGCTCCCGGATCAAGCCCTCCCTGGATCCCGGACTATACAGCATCATCAGCATGGTTTCTTCCTTGGTAAACTTCTTCATTCCAGATTCCTTTCTCCGAACCATGCCGGCGGTTTATGTCCGGGCTCTTTGGCAGCCTTCAGCTTTTTCAGAATGGATTCCCGTTCTTCCTTCGGTTTCTCTGTCACCTCCATGGCCGGTGCCTTTCCGTTATTGATGATCCCGTCGATCATGCCGTAATCATCCTCCATTGCCATTTCTGCATTCTTCAGATAATTCTCCGGCTTCAGGAATTCCGGCAGCGTGACAAAACCGATGGAATCCACGTAATGACAGGATACCTGACCGTTGGTGCGGATTGCTACGATGTCGCTGACTGAAAGGC
>Ga0256404_1003052_pt1 | contig 35312 bp, 33 predicted proteins | sample RumenRJG_01DNA_FD_185990 | JGI IMG/M metagenome (GOLD analysis project Ga0256404, IMG submission 185990) | Bovine rumen microbial communities from Lethbridge, Alberta, Canada - RJG_01 | ecosystem: Host-associated > Mammals > Digestive system > Stomach > Rumen | place: Canada: Alberta | collected... | reverse complement strand
TTATTGGCACGTTCGAGGATATTACTGCATCCGTGCCAGAGAAGTCTCTCGTTTACGGTAAGCGTTCTACCGGCGGTCGAAACAACACCGGTAAGATGACTGTCCGCTACATGGGCGGCGGCCACAAGAAGAAGTATCGTCTGATCGACTTCAAGCGAGAGAAAGATGGTGTTCCTGCCGTAGTTAAGACCATCGAGTACGATCCTAACCGCTCGGCTCGCATTGCACTTCTTTTCTACGCAGATGGTGAAAAACGTTACATTATTGCTCCTAATGGACTGCAAGTTGGCACGACGCTGATGTCGGGTGCCGAGGCTGCGCCTGAGATTGGCAACAGCCTTCCGCTGGCCAACATCCCTGTGGGTACGGTGATTCACAACATTGAGCTCCGTCCCGGCCAGGGTGCATTGCTCGTTCGTTCGGCTGGTAATTTTGCTCAGTTGACTTCTCGTGAGGGAGCCTACTGCGTGATTAAGCTCCCCTCGGGAGAGACGCGCAAGGTGCTCTCTGCTTGTAAGGCTACCGTTGGTGCCGTCGGCAATTCAGACCACGCCCTTGAGCAGTCGGGTAAGGCTGGTCGCTCACGTTGGCTCGGCCGTCGTCCGCACAACCGTGGTGTGGTGATGAACCCGCATGATCACCCGATGGGTGGTGGTGAAGGCCGCCAGAGCGGTGGACATCCTCGTTCGCGTAAGGGTCTGTACGCTAAGGGCCTGAAGACACGCGCACCGAAGAAGCTTTCGAACAAGTACATCATTGAAAGAGCTAACAAGAAGTAATCACGAAGTTTAAACTGAAAGAATTATGAGTCGTTCATTAAAGAAAGGTCCGTATATCAACGTCTCTCTCGAGAAGAAAGTTCTCGCTATGAATGAGAGCGGCAAGAAGAACGTCGTGAAGACTTGGGCCAGAGCATCAATGATTTCCCCCGATTTCGTGGGACATACTGTTGCAGTTCATAACGGTAACAAATTCATCCCTGTCTACATTACTGAGAACATGGTTGGACACAAGCTCGGTGAGTTCGCACCCACACGTCGCTTCGGTGGTCACGCCGGCAACAAGAAGTAATCCCAGGGATAATTGAAAAATTAAAAAATTGAAGAATTAAAAATGGGAGCAAGAAAACATATTAAGGCTGAAGAGAGAAAAGCAGCTCTTAAGACACAGTATTTTGCAAAGCTGAAAGGCTGTCCTTCTTCTCCGCGCAAGATGCGCTATGTCGTTGACATGGTTCGCGGCATGGAGGTGAACCGCGCCCTGGGTGTGCTTCACTTCTCTAAGAAGGCTGCTGCTGCCGACGTGGAAAAACTCCTCCGTTCGGCTATTGCCAACTGGGAAGCCAAGAACGATCGCAAGGCCGAGGCCGGCGAACTGTTCATCACCCGCATCTTCGTTGACGAAGGTGTTACTATGAAGCGAATGAGACCGGCACCGCAGGGTCGCGGATATCGTATCCGCAAGCGCAGTAACCACGTGACCCTGTTTGTGGACGCTAAAACTAATGACGTAAAAGAATAAGAGAATGGGACAGAAAGTTAATCCGATTAGCAACCGTCTGGGTATCGTACGCGGTTGGGATTCAAATTGGTTCGGAGGCAAGGACTTCGGAGACAACTTGGTGGAGGATCAGAAGATCCGCAAGTACCTCAACGAGCGTCTGGCCAAAGCCAGCGTTTCGAAGATTGTCATCGAGCGCACGTTGAAGCTGGTTACCATTACTATCTGCACGGCTCGTCCGGGTATCGTCATTGGTAAGGGAGGTCAGGATGTGGACAACCTGAAGGACGAGCTGAAGAAGCTCTTCGACAAGGAGGTTCAGATTAATATCTATGAAGTGAAGCGTCCAGAGCTCGACGCAACGATCGTTGCCACTAACATCGCTCGCCAGATTGAGGGCAAGATCGCATACCGCCGTGCTATCAAGCAGGCTATCGCCAACACGATGCGCGCCGGTGCCGAGGGTATCAAGGTGCAGATCTCAGGACGTCTGAACGGCGCAGAGATTGCACGCAGCGAGATGCTTAAGGAGGGTCGCACACCCCTGCACACTTTCCGTGCTGACATCGATTTCTGCCAGGCCGAGGCTCTCACTAAGGTTGGCCTGTTGGGTATCAAGGTCTGGATCTGCCGTGGCGAAGTCTATGGAAAGGTCGACCTGGCTCCCAACTTCACTCAGGAGAAGCAGGGTCCCCGTGGAAACGGTGGTAACAGGGATGGCCGTAAGTTCCGTGGCGACAAGAGAAAAAATAACCGTTAAAAGAAAGAGAAGCTATCATGTTACAACCTAAGAGAGTAAGATATAGAAGGCCTCAGGACGGACGCGGCAACAAAGGCAACGCCCACAGAGGCACGACGCTGGCTTTCGGCTCGTTTGGCATCAAGACCCTTGACGCCAAGTGGATTGACAGCCGTCAGATTGAGGCTGCCCGTGTGGCCATCAACCGTTACATGAACCGTGAAGGTCAGGTGTGGATCCGCATCTTCCCCGACAAACCCATCACCCGCAAGCCTGCTGATGTCCGAATGGGTAAAGGTAAGGGTGATCCCGCAGGATGGGTGGCACCCGTGACTCCCGGCCGTATCCTCTTTGAAGTGGAGGGCGTTCCTTTTGACATCGCCAAGGAGGCACTGCGCCTCGGTGCTCAGAAGTTGCCCGTGAAGACCAAGTTTGTTGTAAGACGTGACTACGATAAAAACGCTTAATTAGTTATGAAGACGAAGGAACTGAAAGAGCTCGAGACCAAGGAACTGGCCGAGCGCATTGAGACGGAGGTTGCCAAGTACAACCAGATGAAGTTGAACCACAACATCACTCCGCTGGAGAATCCATCACTGATTAAGGCCGCACGTCGCGACATCGCACGCATGAAGACGGAACTCCGTCAGAGAGAACTTAACAAATAACAATGGTCCAGATGGAAACAAGAAATTTAAGAAAGACAAGACAGGGTGTCGTTATCAGCAACAAAATGGATAAAACCATTGTTATTGCCGCCAAGTTCAAGGAGAAGCACCCTATTTATGGTAAGTTCGTCCAGAAGACGAAGAAGTACCATGTACATGATGAGAAGAATGAGTGCAACGTAGGCGATACGGTGCTCATTATGGAGACGCGCCCTCTGTCGAAGACAAAGCGCTGGAGATTAGTTCAAATCGTTGAAAAGGCTAAGTAATTATGATACAAGCAGAATCAAGACTTACAGTTGCTGACAACAGCGGTGCACGCGAGGCCCTCTGCATCCGTGTGCTGGGTGGTACCCGCCGCCGTTATGCCAGCGTGGGCGACGTAATTGTCGTTGCCATCAAGAACGCTATCCCTACCAGTGACGTGAAGAAGGGTACGGTCTCGAAGGCCCTGATTGTTCGCACCAAGAAGGAAATCCGTCGTGCCGATGGCTCGTACATCCGCTTTGACGACAATGCCTGTGTGCTGCTGAACAATGCCGGCGAACTTCGTGGCAGCCGTATCTTCGGCCCTGTTGCCCGCGAATTGCGTGCAGTGAATATGAAGGTCGTTTCTTTGGCACCTGAGGTTCTTTAACATTTTAAATGCAGTAATAGTAATGAGCAAGTTACATATCAAGAAAAACGACACCGTGATTGTCCTGGCCGGTGAGGATAAGGGCAAGAAGGGTAAGGTGCTGAAGGTCTTGGTCGACAAGCAGAAAGCTGTTGTCGAGGGCGTGAACTTCGTTAAGAAGAGTTCTAAGCCCAGTGCCAAGAATCCTCAGGGTGGCTTCGAAAAGGTCGAGGCTCCCATCCATATTTCGAATTTAAGTCTGATCGATCCGAAGAGCGGCAAGCCCACCCGTGTTTCTATTAAGCACGAGGGCAAGAACGTGATCCGTATCGCTAAAAAGTCTGGAGAGGAGATCAAGTAATGAATACAGCACAACTTAAGAAGACTTATGCCGAGCAGATTGCTCCGGCTTTGATGAAGCAGTTCAACTACAGTTCTGCTATGCAGATTCCCGTTCTGAAGAAGATCGTGGTCAATCAGGGTTTGGGTGATGCCACTCAGGACAAGAAAATCATTGAAGTGGCCATCAACGAGATTACCACCATCTGCGGCCAGAAGGCTGTGGCTACATACTCGAAGAAGGATATCGCCAACTTCAAGCTTCGTAAGAAGATGCCTATCGGCGTGATGGTTACCCTGCGTCGTGAGCGCATGTATGAATTCCTGGAGAAGCTCGTGCGCATCGCACTGCCCCGTATCCGTGACTTCAAGGGTATTGAGAGCAAGTTCGACGGACGCGGCAACTACACCCTTGGTGTTCAGGAGCAGATTATCTTCCCGGAGATTAACATCGACTCTGTCGACCGTATTCAGGGCATGAACATCACATTCGTTACTTCGGCTAAGACCGACGAGGAGGGCTATGCTCTGCTGAAGGCTTTCGGTCTCCCATTCAAGAACGCTAAAAACGACTAAGAGATATGGCAAAAGAATCAATGAAGGCCCGCGAGGTGAAGCGCGCCAAGATGGTTGCCCGCTATGCTGAGAAGCGTGCTGCCTTGAAGAAGATCATCGCCACGGCAGATGTGACGACCGAAGAGGGTGCCATGGCAGCTTACGATGCTGCCCGCAAGTTGCAGGAGATTCCCCGCAATGCCAACCCCATACGTCTGCACAACCGTTGCAAGATTACTGGCCGTCCCAAGGGATATATGCGTCAGTTCGGCCTCAGCCGTATTCAGTTCCGCGAGATGGCATCAAGCGGTCTGATTCCCGGTGTGAAGAAGGCCAGCTGGTAAGCTGAGGGAATAAAGGAAAAGTGAATAGTGAATTATTTGCTTCCGCTTTAGAAAGAGAGAGATTTTTTAATATTGTCGGGGGAGTCCCGATTAATTAAACTAATTATTTTATGACAGATCCAATAGCAGATTTTCTGACGAGGTTGAGAAACGCAATCATGGCTCATCACCGTGTTGTTGAAGTACCAGCTTCAAACTTGAAGAAGGAAATTACTAAGATCCTCTTCGAGAAGGGTTACATCCTGAACTACAAGTTCGTCGAGGATGGCCCGCAGGGAACTATCAAGGTTGCCTTGAAGTATGACCCTGCAACCAAAGAGAACGCCATCAAGTTCTTGAAACGTGTCTCAACGCCAGGTCTCCGTAAGTACACTGGCTACAAGGACATGCCGCGAGTAATTAATGGACTGGGTATCGCTATCTTATCCACGTCAAAAGGTGTAATGACAGACAAAGAGGCCGCACAGCAGAAGATTGGCGGTGAGGTCCTTTGCTATGTATATTAATTGGAGGACGAGCATTATGTCAAGAATAGGAAAATTGCCAATTAGTATCCCTGCAGGCGTTACCATTGCTCAGGACAAGGACGGTGTCGTTACCGTAAAGGGTCCGAAGGGAGAACTTTCACAGAAGGTGGACAAGTCTATCCTCGTCAAGATTGAGGATGGTCACGTTACGTTTGAGATTGACGTGAACAGCCCTGTCAACCTGAAGCAGAAGCAGGCTTTCCATGGCCTGTATCGTGCACTGGTCAACAACATGGTTGTAGGCGTGAGCGAGGGTTATAAGAAGGAAATGGAACTCGTCGGTGTCGGTTACCGCGTGAGCAATCAGGGCAACCTCATCGAGTTCGCACTGGGCTACACACACCCCATCTTCATCCAGCTTCCCAAGGAGGTGAAAGTGGAGACGAAGTCTGAGCGTAACCAGAACCCCCAGATTATCCTCGAATCGGCCGACAAGCAGCTGCTTGGTCTCATCTGCGCTAAAATTCGTTCTTTCCGCAAGCCTGAGCCTTATAAAGGAAAGGGTATCTTGTTTAAGGGTGAAGTTATTCGTCGCAAGTCGGGTAAGTCAGCTTCAGCTAAGTAATCTTTGAGAAATTGAAAAATTGAAAAATTAAAAGATTAAAAGATTATGACAACGAAGAAAGTAGAAAGACGAATCAAGATTAAATACAGAATTCGTAAGAATGTGTTCGGCACTGCCGAGCGTCCTCGTCTGAGCGTGTTCCGCAGCAACAAGCAGATCTATGCTCAGGTTATCAACGATAATGAAGGTAAAACTCTTGCAGCAGCATCGTCACTGGGTCTTGAGGCCATGCCGAAGATTCAGCAGGCTGAGAAGGTTGGCGAACTGATTGCCGCAAAGGCTCAGGAAGCCGGTGTGAAGACTGTGGTCTTCGACCGCAATGGCTATCTCTATCACGGCCGTGTGAAGTCTCTGGCCGATGCAGCTCGTAAAGGTGGACTTAATTTCTAAACGATTATGGCAATGAACAGAGTTAAAGTAAATAGTGACATTGAACTGAAAGACAGACTGGTTGCCATCAACCGTGTTACTAAGGTAACGAAGGGCGGTCGCACCTTTACATTCGCAGCTATCGTCGTCGTTGGTGACGGCAATGGTGTCATCGGCTGGGGCCTGGGTAAGGCCGGCGAAGTCACCGCTGCTATTGCAAAGGGCGTAGAGGCAGCCAAGAAGAACCTGGTCAAGGTGCCCGTGCTCAAGGGTACCGTTCCCCATGAGATGGAAGCCCGCTTCGGTGGTGCTCAGGTGTTCCTGAAGCCGGCAGCTGCCGGTACCGGTCTGGTGGCCGGTGGTGCTATGCGTGCCGTTCTGGAGAGCGCTGGCATCAAGGACGTGCTTGCAAAGTCGAAGGGTTCGTCGAACCCCCACAACTTGGTGAAGGCTACTATCGAGGCACTGAGCCTGATGCGCGATGCATATACCGTGGCCGGCACTCGTGGTATCAGTATGGACAAAGTATTCAGAGGTTAAGTTAGGAGAAATTGGACTATGGCAACAATTAAGATTAAGCAGATTAAGAGTAAGATCGGTTATCCCGTTGACCAGAAGCGTACACTTGAGGCACTTGGTCTTCACAAGATCTCCCAGGTCGTAGAGAAAGAGGATTCTCCTGCTGTCCGTGGTATGATACGCAAGGTTCATCATCTGGTGACCGTTATTGACTAAACAGTAATCACACATTAAAAACGAATGCTATTATGAAACTGAATAATTTGAAACCTGCAGAGGGCTCAACACATTCGCGCCGCAGAATCGGTCGTGGACCCGGCTCTGGCTTGGGTGGCACGTCAACACGCGGTCATAAGGGTGCCAAGGCTCGCTCTGGTTATAAGAAGAAGGTTGGTTTTGAAGGTGGTCAGATGCCTTTGCAGCGTCGTCTCCCGAAAGGTGGTTTCAAGAACATCAACCACAAGGAGTACTTCGCCGTCAACCTTTCTACTCTCCAGAAGCTTGCTGAGACGAAGGGTCTTACCAAGATTGGAGTTGAAGAGCTCGTGGCTGCACACCTCACCAACGGTAAGGAGCTGGTCAAGATTCTGGCTAATGGCGAGCTGAAGACAAAGGTCGATGTGGTTGCCCATGCTTTCTCAAAGAAGGCTGAAGAGGCTATCAAGGCTTTAGGTGGAAACGCAACTATAATCTAAACGAAGATGAAGAAGTTAATAGAGACACTGAAGAACATTTGGAAGATCGAAGATCTGAGAACACGTATTGGAATCACAATCCTGTTCGTGGCTATCTATCGTTTCGGATCGTTTGTCGTACTTCCCGGTATCAACCCGGCAATGCTTGACAAGCTGTCGTCACAGACAGCTTCAGGTCTTATGTCGCTGCTGGACATGTTCTCTGGTGGTGCATTTTCCAATGCGTCTATTTTCGCACTTGGAATCATGCCTTACATCTCTGCTTCTATCGTTATGCAGCTTCTTGCTGTCGCTGTGCCTTATTTCCAGAAGATGCAGCGTGAAGGTGAGAGCGGGCGCAAGAAGATTAGCCAGTACACTCGGTGGCTGACAGTGGGTATCCTGCTGTTTCAGGCACCGAGCTATCTGCTGAATCTGAAGGCCCAGGCAGGTGCTGCCCTTGCAACCGGCATTGACTGGTTCTGGTTCATGTTCCCTGCCACTATCATCCTGGCCGCAGGAAGTATGTTCATCCTCTGGTTGGGTGAGCGCATTACAGATAAGGGTATTGGAAATGGTATCTCGATGATCATTATGATCGGTATTATTGCCCGCCTGCCGCAGGCATTCTTCCAGGAGGTTACCTCGCGCTTTACTGCTATTACCGGTGGTGGTTTGGTGATGTTCCTCGTCGAGATTGTCATTCTCTATGCAGTTGTTTGTGCATCTATCGTTCTGGTACAGGGTGTCCGCAAGATTCCTGTACAGTATGCAAAGCGTGTCGTTGGTAACAAGCAGGTGGGCGGTGCACGCCAGTACATCCCCTTGAAGTTGTTTGCAGCCAACGTGATGCCAATCATCTTTGCTCAGGCAATCATGTTCATCCCGTTGACATTGGCCCAGTGGTCTAACCCTGAGAATGCAAGCTGGTTCCTGCGCACGATGCTTGATCATCACAGCTGGTTGTACAACCTCATCTTTGCTGCCTTGATTATTGCATTCACGTACTTCTACACAGCTATTACGCTGAACCCGACACAGATGGCTGAGGATATGAAGCGTAACAACGGCTTCATTCCTGGCGTGAAACCCGGTAAGGACACTGCCGATTATATTGACAATGTGATGTCACGCATCACTCTCCCCGGATCGCTTTTCATTGCCTTCATCGCCATTATGCCGGCATTTGCAAGCCTGCTGAATGTGCAGGATGCCTTCTCGCAGTTCTTCGGTGGTACATCGCTGCTGATTCTTGTAGGTGTCGTGCTCGACACGCTCCAGCAGATTGAGAGCCACCTGCTCATGCGCCATTACGACGGCTTGCTCGACTCCGGTCGTATCCGCGGTCGTGGTGGAGTTGCAGCATACTAAAGAGCATGAAGATATTTCTGAAGACTGAGGATGAAATTGAGCTGATGCGCCAAGCCAACCAACTTGTTGGGAAGACGCTTGGCGAATTGGCTAAACATATCAAGCCTGGTGTAACGACCCTCCAATTGGATCAGATTGCCGACGAGTTCATCCGTGACCACGGTGCCGTCCCAACCTTTAAGGGCTTTCCCAATCCTTATGGAGGGCCGTTCCCCGCAAGCATCTGCACATCAGTCAACGATGTTGTAGTGCACGGGGTTCCTGACACCAAAACAGTGCTCAAGGAAGGCGACATTATTTCTATTGACTGTGGAACGCTTTTAAACGGATTCAATGGTGATTCTTGCTATACATTCTGTGTTGGCGAGATATCCGAAGAGGTTAAGAAGTTGCTGCGCACAACGAAAGAGTCGCTTTATAAGGGTATTGAAAATGCTGTTGCCAACAAACATGTCGGTGATATAAGCAGTGCAGTACAGGAACATTGTGAGGCTCAAGGTTATGGTATCGTCCGTGAGCTAACAGGTCACGGTATAGGCCGTGAGATGCATGAAGACCCGCCTGTTCCTAATTACGGACGCCGTGGAAACGGCGTTACGCTGAAAGCAGGAATGTGTATTGCCATTGAGCCAATGGTAACTATGGGGAAACGTGACATCTACTTGAAAGAAGACAGATGGAGCGTATGTACTCAGGACGGCAAACCGTCGGCTCATTTCGAACACACCATTGTCGTACGGCGTGGCCAGGCAGAAATATTGTCCTCGTTTGAAGAAATAGAAACTTTAGAAGGTAAACTTTACTAAGTATGGCAAAGCAATCCGCAATTGAGCAAGACGGAACCATCATCGAGAGTCTCTCGAATGCTATGTTCCGTGTGGAACTTGAGAATGGAGTACAGATTATTGCGCATATATCTGGTAAGATGCGCATGCATTACATCCGCATTCTGCCAGGTGACAAGGTGAAGGTCGAGATGAGTCCATACGACCTCACAAAGGGAAGAATTGTATTCAGATACAAATAAAACGTTTACAAAGATATGAAGACAAGAGCATCATTGAAGAAGCGCACCCCCGATTGCAAGATCGTGCGTCGCAAGGGCCGCCTGTTCGTTATCAACAAGAAGAACCCTAAGTACAAGATGCGTCAGGGTTAAAATGTTAAATAAGCATAACAAGGGTGGGAAATATGAAATTATTTCCTTACCTTTGCATGCTTTTTAGCAAATTTCGAAATTTTACACTATTATTTTTTTATTATTAATTATCAATGGCAATAAGAATTGTTGGAGTAGATTTGCCCCAGAATAAGCGTGGCGAAATCGCATTGACCTATATCTATGGTATAGGTCGAAGTAGTTCAGCAAAGATATTGGACAAGGCCGGCGTGAGCCGCGACCTGAAGGTCAGCGAATGGAGCGACGATCAGGCAGCCAAGATCCGTGAAATCATCGGTGCTGAATTCAAAGTGGAAGGTGATCTCCGTAGCGAGATCCAGTTGAATATCAAGCGACTGATGGATATTGGTTGCTATCGTGGAGTACGTCATCGTAACGGTCTCCCTGTTCGTGGTCAGAGCACCAAGAACAACGCTCGTACGCGTAAGGGTAAGAAGAAGACTGTTGCAAATAAGAAGAAGGCCACGAAGTAATTCTAAAACGTAACAATTAAAAGATTAAAGAATTAAAGTTATGGCAAAGAAAACAGTCGTTTCTAAGAAAAGGAACGTGAAGGTTACTGCTCTCGGTCAGCTTCATGTTCACAGCTCTTTCAATAATATCATTGTTTCTCTGGCTAACGACGAAGGTCAGGTGATCTCTTGGTCGTCGGCTGGTAAGATGGGTTTCCGTGGTTCAAAGAAGAATACTCCTTATGCTGCCCAGATGGCTGCTGAGGATTGTGCCAAGGTTGCCTATGATTTAGGTCTTCGTAAGGTGAAGGCTTATGTGAAGGGTCCAGGTAATGGACGTGAGTCTGCTATCCGCGCTTGTCATGGCGCAGGCATTGAGGTTATCGAGATTGTCGATGTTACTCCGCTGCCGCACAATGGCTGCCGCCCCCCGAAGCGTCGTCGTGTATAATTAGGATTGAAGAATTATTAATTGAATAATTGAAATTTTAACCGGAAGAACTATGTGAGAATAGGAAGACTTCAATTCTTCCATCTTTCAATTCTTCCATTTTATAAAAGTTATGGCAAAGTATATTGGACCGAAATCTAAAATTGCCCGCCGTTTTGGTGAAGCCATCTACGGACCGGACAAAGTTTTGTCCAGGAGAAACTTCCCTCCTGGACAGCATGGCAATAACCGCCGCCGCAAGCAGTCGGAGTATGCTGTCATGCTGGCAGAGAAGCAGAAAGCCAAGTACACCTACGGAGTGCTTGAGCGCCAGTTCCGCATCTTGTTTGAGAAAGCTGCTAAGGCTGATGGCATTACCGGTGAGGTATTGCTGCAGTATCTTGAGAGCCGACTCGACAATGTGGTGTTCCGTCTGGGACTCGCTCCTACCCGTGCAGCTGCCCGTCAGCTTGTAGGCCATCGTCACATTGTTGTTGATGGTAATGTAGTCAACATTCCTTCGTATTCAGTGAAGCCTGGTCAGATTGTGGGCGTTCGCGAGAAGTCGAAGTCGCTCGAGGTCATCGAGGGTGCACTTGCAGGCTTCAACCACAGCAAGTATCCTTGGATTGAGTGGGATGAGCAGCAAAAGGCAGGTAAGTTCCTGCATCGCCCAGAGCGTGCTGATATTCCCGAGAACATCAAGGAGCAGTTAATCGTTGAGTTGTACTCTAAGAACTAAAAATCATTAAATTAATGGCGATATTAGCATTTCAAAAACCCGATAAAGTGGTCATGTTGGAGGCCAACGACCGGTTCGGCAAGTTCGAATTCCGTCCGTTGGAGCCGGGCTTCGGTGTAACCATTGGCAACGCCCTTCGCCGCATACTCCTTTCATCGCTCGAGGGCTATGCTATCAACACTATTCGTATTGCAGGTGTTGAGCATGAGTTCTCATCAGTACCTGGTGTAAAGGAAGATGTAACCAATATGATCCTGAACTTGAAGCAGGTCCGCTTCAAGCAAGTAGTAGAAGAATTCGAGAACGAGAAAGTCAGTATCACGGTCGAGAATTCTACCGAGTTCAAAGCCGGTGATATCGGCAAGTACCTGACTGGATTTGAAGTGTTAAATCCCGATTTGGTGATTTGTCATCTTGACTCGAAGGCAACCATGCAGATTGATCTCACCATCAACAAGGGGCGCGGTTATGTGCCCAGTGATGAGAACCGTGAGTTCTGTACCGACGTCAATGTCATTGCCATCGATTCTATCTACACCCCAATCCGTAACGTGAAGTTCGCGGTTGAGCCCTATCGTGTCGAGCAGAAGACCGACTATGACAAGCTCGTACTCGAAGTCACCACGGATGGTTCCATTCACCCGAAGGATGCCCTGAAGGAAGCTGCCAAGATCCTCATCTACCACTTCATGCTCTTCTCCGACGAGAAGATCACGCTCGAGAACACTGAGAGCGAGAACAACCAGGAGTTTGATGAGGAAGTACTGCACATGCGCCAGTTGCTGAAGACGAAGCTCGTTGACATGAACCTCTCTGTTCGTGCTTTGAACTGTCTGAAGGCTGCCGACGTCGAGACCCTTGGCGATCTCGTACAGTACAACAAGACCGACCTCTTGAAGTTCCGCAACTTTGGTAAGAAATCGCTCACGGAGCTTGATGATTTGCTCGAGAGTCTGAATCTGTCGTTTGGAACTGATATAACAAAGTATAAATTAGATAAGGAGTAAAAACAAAAAATGAGACACAATAAGAAATTCAATCATCTGGGTCGTACTGCATCGCATCGCCAGGCTATGCTTGCCAACATGGCCATCTCGCTGATCATGCACAAAAGAATCACTACGACCGTGGCAAAGGCTAAGGAGCTCAAGAAGTATGTAGAGCCCCTAATTACCAAGGCAAAGGACGATACCACCAATTCTCGCCGTGTAGTGTTCAGCTACCTGCAGAACAAGGATGCCATCAAGGAGCTGTTTGGCCCTGTGGCTCAGAAGGTGGGCGACCGTCCCGGTGGTTACACTCGCATCATTAAACTCGGTTTCCGTCAGGGTGATGCTGCACAGATCTGCTTCATCGAGCTCGTTGACTTCGACGAGGCTATGGCCAAGACCGCCGGAGCAGCCAAGAAGACCCGTCGTTCGCGTCGTGGTGGAAAGGCCGCTGCTGCCGAGGCTCCCGCAGCTGAAGCTCCCGTTGCTGAGGCACCTGCTGCAGAAGAGGCTCCCAAGGCTGAGTAATATCAGATTTCTGATTGTAAATAAAAAGGCTCTCGCTCATCAGGCGAGGGCTTTTTTGTTCATAACGGTTTTGATTCTACCCAAGGAAAAACAGGCTGACACCAATCACTGAAATGACAGCACCAACCACGGCCCGCCATGTAATAGTCTCCTTAAAAAGCCAGTGTGAGGGTAGAAGAATGATAATGGGTGTCATGGCCATCAGTGTCGAAGCGATGCCTGCAGCTGTGTATTGCACGGCCATCAGCGAGAAGCCTACGCCTATAAACGGGCCGAAGATAGTGGTGGCAGTGGCTACAGTCAGTCCCTTTTTGTCGTGCAATGCGTCGCTTAGCGGCTTCATTCCGTCGCGTAGCCAGAGTAATAACAGGAACCCGACGATACCTGCAATGCAGCGGTAGAAGTTCGCACTGAACGGCACTATCCATTCGGGTGCGCCCACCTCGGCCATTGCCGTGAGGTCATAATGATCCATACCTATCTTGCTCAGCACCAGTCCTACGCCCTGACAAACAGCAGCCCCTACAGCATAGAGTACTCCGTTTAGGGGCAGGCGTAGCGAGAAACCCGAATGGTGTGATGTTCTTCCTACGATGGAGATGCCGATACCAAAGAGTGTCACCAGCATGGCTACGATGTTCATGGTCGTCATCTGCTGTCCTAAGGTTATCCATGCCATCAACGCTGCCGACAATGGGGCAAGTGTCATAAAGAGCTGTCCGTAGCGCGAGCCTATGATGATATAACACTGAAAGAGGCAGAAGTCGCCAATGACGTAGCCTACCAGGCCTGACAATAGCATCCAGCTACATGCCTCTGAGGAGACGCCTACAGGCAGCGGTGAGCCTGTGACCATGCCGAACAGCACCATCGAGAACAGGAGAGCCATAGCCATACGTAGCACGTTGAGTGTCAGGTTGCCCAACCGCTTCGACCCAAACTCGCTAAGCAGTGCCGTGGCTGTCCACGAGAACGCCACGCCAATGGAGATCAGTTCGCCTAAATATGTCATTCGGCAGTGTTGGTGTTGGAAATGAAGGGCACCTTGTCGGTCCACTCTATTACGGGAATGCTGCCCGTGGCCTCGTTCTCCTCGAAGCGGATGGGAAGCCACAGGTGCAAGCTCTCTGACAAGTGTCGCGGATTCCATATATCGGCCATGAACACTGGTTGGTCGTTGATGTTCATAATATACGTGCCCTGTGCACCGAACGTCTTGTCTGCAGGCATGTCGTGATAGCCCGTTGCCGTACCGCGGAAAGGCGACGGTAGTTGCTGCCACGGTCCCCAGATGCTTTCCGAAGTGAACATGCGTGCCTCGTTGGGATTCCAGCCTGTGCAGCCGGAGCAGATGAGCCAGTACCGCCCCTGGTGCTTGAATATGCAGGGAGCCTCGTTCTGTCCGCCGGGAGCCACCATGACGTAGCGCCCGGTGTAGTCCTGATAGTCGTCGGTCAGTTCGCTTACCAGCAGCGTTAGGTTCTCCTGTGAGGAGGTGATATGGTAGGCGTGGCCGTCGTCATCAATGTAGACCGTCATGTCGCGGCTCATCTGTCCACCCTCGAAGTCGCGCCAGAGATACATGCCTTTCTCCACCTCGCGCTGCCATTTAGGTGTCCACCATTTCGTCCAGTCACTGGCGCGTGTCTTCTTGGCCTCGGCCTGCTTATGTTCGTCCATGTTGAAAGGCCACTGACCGGCATGCAGACGCTGGCTGCGCAGGTAGCGGAAGGGCCCCGTCGGGGTATCGCTCACGGCAAAGGCCACGCGGGCAGCATCATACCCACGGTCTTTCAGTTCCAAGTGGAAAAGCATGACGAACTTCCGGGTCTTCTCGTTATACACCACCTTTGGACGCTCCATGATGCAGCCCCGCTCAATGTCGTGCCCCTGTTCATTGCTTACTGATAGGGCGATGCCTTCATTCTTCCACGTCTTCAGGTCGGCCGATGAATACACGGCAATGCCTTTCTCAGTAGTAAAGCCTCTGTAGGGACGGTGCTCGCCATACCAGTAGTAAGTGTTGTTGTAGTGCAGGATGTTGCCGCCGTGGGCGTTGATGTGATGCCCCTCGACGTCCATCCACTGTTTTCCGTTCACGTGTTCGCCAGAATTATCAGTCATAGTCGTTTGCGCGGTGGCCTGTACTATAGCGGCAAGCAACAGTACAGGAAGTAGCGCTTTATGCACATGTGATATTACTCTCTTCATTTCTTTTCTATCTTTCTTCGCCACAAAGTTAGTTGTTTTTTTGATATTATCATTGGGTAGAGACGATTATTTTTCGTTTGCGTAGCAACTTACTGTTGTTGTCGAGCTGTAGAAGCGAAGTAGCCGACAGATTGTCTGCTTTAACTGACTTTTTGTCGGTACAATTTGGATGGGCACGGAGTTTGAAGCACGATAGTCAGGAATAACACAAAATTTAAGGAGGAAACAAACTATGACATTCGACAAGTTTACCATCAAGGCGCAGGAGACCGTGCAGCAGGCAGTCGCCATTGCGCAGCAGAACGGACAGCAGTCCGTCGAACCCACACACCTGCTGAAAGGAGTTATCGACAAGGCTGGCGATATCGTAGGCTTTCTCTTCCAGAAGCTGGGTGTTAGCATCCAACAGATCTCACTGCCCGTCGATCAGGAGCTGAAACACCTGCCTCGCGTTGACGGTGGTCAGCCCTATTTCTCTAACGATACCAACAAAGTGCTCGTCAAGGCACAGGAGCAGTCTACCCAGATGGGCGACGAGTTCGTCAGCATCGAGCCGCTTTTGCTGGCCCTGCTCATGGTGAACAGTACCGCCAGCCGTATCTTGAAGGACGCCGGCATGACCGAGAAGGATCTGCGTCAGGCTATCCTCGAGTTGCGTCAGGGACAGCGTGTGCAGAGCCAGAGTGCCGATGACAACTATCAGTCACTTGAGAAGTACGCCAAGAACCTCGTCGAGCTGGCCCGAGCCGGAAAGCTTGACCCTGTGATAGGTCGTGACGACGAGATACGTCGTCTGTTACAGATTCTTTCACGCCGCACGAAGAACAACCCTATTCTGATAGGTGAGCCAGGCACAGGTAAGACCGCTATCGTCGAAGGTCTGGCTGGACGTATCGTACGTGGCGACGTGCCCGAGAACCTGAAGGACAAGCAGGTCTATTCGCTCGACATGGGTGCCCTCGTGGCTGGAGCCAAGTACAAGGGCGAGTTCGAGGAGCGCCTTAAAAGTGTCATTGGCGAGGTGACGCGCAGCGAGGGTCGCATTATCCTCTTCATCGACGAGATCCATACCCTTGTAGGTGCCGGAGGTGGCGAGGGCGCCATGGATGCCGCCAACATCCTGAAGCCTGCTCTGGCACGTGGCGAACTGCGTGCCATCGGTGCCACCACGCTTAACGAGTACCAGAAGTATTTCGAGAAGGACAAGGCACTCGAGCGACGCTTCCAGACCGTCATGGTCGACGAGCCCGATGAGCTCTCAGCCATTTCCATATTAAGAGGTTTGAAGGAACGCTACGAGAACCACCATAAGGTGCGTATCCAGGACGATGCCTGCATTGCTGCCGTCAAGCTTTCGGAGCGTTATATCACCGAGCGTTTCCTGCCCGACAAGGCCATCGACCTCATGGACGAGGCTGCCGCCAAACTCCGTATGGAGCGTGACTCGGTGCCGGAAGAGCTCGACGAGATTAGCCGCCGCCTTGCACAGCTCGAGATTGAGCGCGAGAGCATTCGTCGCGAAGCCGGAAATTCTGAACAATCCGGAGTCACGGGAAAACTCGCTGCCCTCGACCGCGAAATTGCTGAACTGCGCGATCAGGAACGCGAATTCCGTGCCAAGTGGGAGGGTGAACGCCAACTGGTCAACCAGATCCAGCAGGACAAGCAGCAGATGGAGCAATTGAAGTTCGAGGCCGAGCGTGCCGAGCGCGAAGGTGACTATGGTCGCGTGGCCGAGATCCGCTACTCCAAACTGAAAGCACTCGAAGACCACATCGCCTCCATCCAGCGTCAGTTGGACGGCAGTGTGCCCGGCGGTTCAGCTGCTGGAGCTTCCCGCCTCGTCCGCGAAGAGGTCACCGCCGACGACATCGCCGAGGTCGTCTCCCGCTGGACGGGCATCCCCGTAGCCCGCATGATGCAGAGCGAGCGCGAAAAGCTGCTCCACCTCGAAGAGGAGCTCCACCGCCGTGTCGTCGGACAGGACGAGGCCATCCAGGCTGTCAGCGATGCCGTGCGTCGTAGCCGTGCTGGCCTTCAAGACCCGAAGCGACCCATCGCCTCGTTCATCTTCATGGGAACCACAGGCGTGGGTAAGACCGAGCTCGCCAAGGCACTGGCCGAATACCTCTTCAACGACGAAGGGATGATCACCCGCATCGACATGTCCGAGTACCAGGAGAAGCATACCGTCAGCCGACTTGTCGGTGCACCTCCGGGCTATATCGGCTACGACGAGGGCGGACAGCTCACCGAGGCCGTGCGGCGCAAGCCCTATAGCGTCGTGCTCTTCGACGAGATCGAGAAGGCCCACCCCGACGTGTTCAACATCCTCTTGCAGGTACTCGACGACGGACGCCTCACCGACAACAAGGGCCGCACCGCCGACTTCAAGAACACCATCATCATCATGACCTCGAACGCCACGCGCGAACAGCTACGCATGGTCATGCGACCCGAGTTCCTCAACCGTATCGACGAGATCATCACCTTCCAGCAGCTCACCGAGCAGCAGATAGCACAGGTGGTACGGCTCCAGCTCACACGCGTACAGCAGATGCTTCAGCCACAGGGCTTCGACCTTCAGTTCACCGACCACGCTGTCGAGTGGCTGGCCCACGAAGGCTACGACCCCGACATGGGCGCCCGTCCCGTCAAGCGCGCCATCCAGCACTACGTGCTCAACGACCTTTCGCGTCAACTGCTTGCCGACCAACTCGACCGCTCCCGTCCCATCATCATCGACGAGTTCGGCGAAGGCCTGGTGTTCAGACAGAAGTAATCACAAATATTGTCGTAGAAGGTGAACACGGTGACCATCAATTCTTGATTCACATATAGTTCATTTGCGATTCACTCGCAATCAATTATTCCTACATCTGCAAACAGCCCCTGATTGCCGAGCATTCAGGGGCTGTTTGATTCCCAAACAGAAATCGTTTCCCTGGCCACTGCTATTTCCTTTTGTATTGGAGTGCAGATGGGTGATTATCTGAAGAAAAAATAGATAAATGGTAATAATTTTGTTATTCTTTTTGTTGGTTTAATTATTTTTTGTAACTTTGTGGGCACTATTCCCATAATGGAACTTGTTGAATATAGACTGATAGAATCAATAACTAAAAGAATAACACAATGAAGAAAGTGATGTTTTCGGTGTTTCTACTCTTCGTCGAAGTAGTAAGTATACAGGCCAAATCTTGGAAGGTTGGCCCCAGTTCAGTAGTAGGTATGGACTTCGCCAGCATCAATGCGGCGATGGAGTCGGAGAGTGTCGCAGCCGGCGATACGCTGTATCTGGACCAGTTTTATAATGAAAACGCAGACCAGACTGTTACCAAGGCAGTGGTTATTATTGGTACAGGGTATGATACGTCATTGACCGACGAGCAGGTCGTGGCAAGGTTGACTTCAAAATTATTTTTGAAGAATAATAATGCAACAATCAAGAGTGTCTGCTTGTCGGAGGTTTTCTTTAGTGCTGGCGATTGCGTACTCGATCGATGCTACACAAGTAATTTGTTTGTTAATTCTACTACTGCAGGGATGAATTATGTACGTTCTTGTTATGTAAATGGTAGAATATCAGGCTATTCGTCCACAAATTGCTCACAGATGGATATACAGAATTGTATAATTGATAATAACGATAGTTATTATTATAATGCTGCGGGAAATTGTGTAACTCCAATCCATAACATCTATTACTTGACAAAATCCGTTATAAAGAATAATATTATAAAGAAGATATACAACACTAATTCAGCATCCTATCGTGATTGTTACTGCTTAAGCAATATTAACAATTCTGAGATATCGAATAATCTTGTTTATGGTTATAATTCATATAGTACATCGTATTATAGTCGTGATATTAATAGTAATGTCTATGATTCCGGTTCAGGAAACACAATAGATCATAATATTTTCAGCGGAACTGCCAACTTGAGCTATTTCCCGAATAATAAGACTGGCTGGCGCGATCAATGGAATTCTCTCTTTGTTTGTAAAGGCAACTTTTCTGACTATTATAAACTGAATACTGAAGCTGGAGATAATCCTGCTGTTGGTTATGCCAATGACGGTGGAGACTGTGGCGTTCATGGCGGCATGTTCGGTTGCCCGTCAGGCGGTCGGCCACAGTATATCCCTTACTTCTCGAAGGTGGTGGTCGGCTCGCGAACGGAGAATGGCAAATTGCCAGTACGTGTATCGGTAAAGATTCAAGATGAATAATCGCTGACTGATTCAAAAACATAATAACAAAATAGATAATAAAATGAAGAAAATGATGCTTTCCGTGCTTCTGCTTCTCATGGCAGCAGTAGGCACACAGGCCAAATCTTGGAAGATTGGCCCCAATTCAGTTGTGGGTATGGATTTTGCCAGCATTAATGCGGCGATGGAGTCAGCAAAGGTTTTGACAGGTGATACGTTGTTCTTGGACCAGTTTTACAAAGATGGTTCAGAACAAAATGTGACGAAGCAAGTAGTCATAATTGGCACAGGATACGACACCTCATTTAGTGATGAACAAGTTGTGGCTTCTTTGACAGGTGCTCTGAATTTGAAAGCCAATAATGTCGTTGTGAAAAGTGTATGGCTGTATGACGTATATTTCTATAATGATGATTGCACTTTGGAACGTTGTTACGTCGCCAGTAATGTGCAGACCAAATCAGCAACAGCAGGTATGAATCATATTTACTCTTGCTATATTGTCGGCACAATACAAGGGTATAGCGGAAGCCAGTTCTCACAACTGGATATTCAGAATAATGCCATCGTCTGCTATGACCCCAGAACACAAATACAGCATTTGACTTCGTCTGTTATTGACCATAACACTATTGTCAATTACAATACTGATTATTATTATGATTGGTGTTATTGCTTGTATAATATAAATAATACGTCTGTAACAAACAATATCATACTAAGAGTTTTCGATAGCTACTATAATCGGGATATTAATTATTTTTTTGAAGACGGATATGGCAATACGTTGGAGCATAATATCTTGAGCAGAAGTGATGGGAGTGGTTTCCCCACAAACAAGTTTGGATATGGAGGCTCTGTCTCTGAACTTTTTGTGTCGACAGGTAATTATTCCAACTACTATAAACTGGCAGAAAAGAGTGCGGCCAAGGGCTACGCCACTGACGGTGGCGATGTAGGCTGTCACGGTGGCATGTTCGGCTGTCCGTCGGGTGGTCGTCCACAGTACATTCCTTACTTCTCGAAGGTGACAGTAGGATCACGGACAGAGAACGGCAAATTGCCGGTGAGCGTATCGGTAAAGATACAGGACGAATAACCGCTGAAAAGTGGTGTGTGGAAAAAAATTAGATGATAAAAAAACGTGAGATAACTATGACGCGAATCAATCATATTTTTCTTGCATTGGCTCTTTCTGCAGTCTTCGCTTTACAAGTGTGGGCGCAGCAGGTGGAGTACTTCTGGGACACCGATCCTGGGGTGGGGAAGGGCCAATTGCTGCAGACGTTTACTGGAACGGCGGCGACCATTACGACCGAACTCGATGTGAGCACGTTGTCGGTGGGCATTCACCAATTGGGACTGCGTGTGTTGAATGATACGTACTTCTCAGCCACCTACTACCGCATGTTCTACATACCTGCTGAGGAAGAGCAGATGACCCGGTTGGAATACGGCTGGGACAAGGCACCAGTACTGGGCGAAGGTACTCCGTTGGCTTTCACTCCTGGAACGACTGTTAACCTGAGTGAGAATCTGTCGACAGAAGGGCTAAGTGAGGGCATCCACACGCTTCATCTGCGTGCCCTGTCAACTAACCATCACTCTCAAACCTACACGCGAACCTTCTATATACCTGCTACTTCTCATGTGGTACAGGCCATCGAGTATTTCTTCGACGAGGATCCTGGTGTGGGCAATGCCACGCGTATGGCGGCCACGACGAAGGGCGACTCGCTCAACTTGGCTTTCAATGTTGATACTGAGGGACTCACCGAGGGTGTCCATCGTTTCGGCATCCGCACGTTGACCGACGGCACATGGTCGGCCACCAAGGTGCGCCAGTTCCTGGTACGCTCTCAAGCTGAGAATCACGTTACTCGCTTAGAGTATTTCTGGGATGTTGACCCAGGCGCTGGCGAAGGCTACGTGGTCGACATCACGCCAGGCAGGGAAGTAACTGTCGATTTCATGGCCGACATGTACGGACTTTCGGAAGGTACTCATAAGCTGGGCTTACGCGCACAGACAGGATCAAAAGGTTGGAGTACTGTAAATTACGTGGATGACATCTCATTCGAGGGATGGGATCAGTTGCAGGATTATCTAAATTCTCTTCGCGACACCGAGGACATTTTTACTGGAAGCTCCTACACCCGTCAATTCCTCAACAAAGAGTGGCACGCCCTTTACGTGCCTTTCCCGCTAAGTCACAGCAAGTGGGTCGACCATTTCGACGTGGCACGTATCAATGCTTTTTACCAGTATGACGACGATGACGACGGCGTGATTGACCGGCAGGTGCTTGAGGCCATCATGGTGCGTCCGGGCAACGGAAGTCTGAAGGCCAACTATCCCTACCTTATTCGCTCCAAGACCACCGACACATTCTCCTTCGAGATTGATCCCTCGAAAGTAGTGCCTGAGGAGGAGAACTCCTATAGTTGCTCTACTATGGAGGCCCGTTATACTTTCACGGGCAACTACGGTCACCTCAGAGATATGAAGTCAGCATGCATCTATCGTCTGCGTGCCGGTACACTCACCATCCCCGATACTGATGACGAAGTGCTGCCTCCTTACCGGTGGTACCTCACCATCGATGATTTAGGTAATCAGCTTGATCAGGCAGCCAGCCGTATCGAACTGAATGTGGTGGGTGAAGGCGAAGTTTCAGACATTAGCGAAATTTCAAATCTCAGAAGTCAAACTTCAAGTCTCTTCGACCTACAGGGCAGGTTAATTCCTAATTCTCAGTTGAAGCATGAAACACCTCTTCGGAAGGGTTTTTATATCAAGAATGGAAAGAAACTCATAGTGAAATAAGAAATGAATGGAACATCAGCCCAAGCCTAACTCTTTTATCTGTTGGAGTTGAAACATCTTTCCACTCATGCCACTGAGGCCAAGATGAAAGCTTTCCGTGCGTAGGCTATTGACCATTTGACCCATACAACAAACAAGTAATATGATGAAACAGAAGCATTTGAAGTGGCTGGTATTGGCATTATGTTTGCTTTCGGGACTTGCCATCCAGGCTCAGCAGACTGCCAGTCTTCAGGTGAGGCAAGCTGACGACTTGCAGGCTTACTTGAACCAGTTGGCCAGTGAACAGCAGCCTGCGAAGACGGGCATGAGAAAGTCGCCCACTGTGGATATACCCATCGGACTTCCTGAAGTTGACTTGTCGAAGTTTATGAGTAACCAGAACCGTACGAATACCTTGGTCATTAGCACGAGCGTGAAGTTCATCAACGGCAGCATCACAGCCGCAGCTGGCTTCAGTGGCGGTGGTTGTCTTTTGGAGGTGCGCGGTGGTGTTAGCGTGGTGCTTGATACTACCGCCAAGGTAGACGCTTCAGTGGCCACGGCCCATACGGCTTGTCTCGCTGCTGTAGGTATTTACGCCAGTAGCACGTTTGTGCAGTGTGGTGGCGTGACGGCACCTGGCAAAGGAAACGGCATCGCTATCTATGTCGATGATGCTGGGTCAACTTACCAATATGTGTCGGGTACAATCAAGGGTGAAGTCAAGAAAGACGGTGCCACGGCCAGCGGCACCTGTGGCGAGAATGTCACATGGAAGTTTTATGCCGCGGACGGTCGACTTGTCATTAGTGGTACCGGCGCGATGAACAATTACCCAGCCTTGCAGACACCTTGGTGTGATTACGCCGAACAGATTGCGACGATCTCTATTGCCAAGGGCATCACTGCCATTGGCGACTTTGCTTTCTACTGTTGCAACTTTACCGAAGTCTATTGTTATAATATGGAACCGCCCGTTGTCGGTTTTTCGGCATTCAAGGGTTATAAAAATGGGGTAATGCTCTATGTGCCTGTTAGGTCGGTCGGTATGTATGAGATTTCATCAGCATGGAATTCATGGTTTAGTCAGATCTTGCCCATCGGCGTGGAGAGTGACTGCGACTGGACTATTGGCGAGCTGGGAGACTTTGCTGACCTCAACGAGGCTATGGAAGATGACCATGTAGAGGATGGTCACACTATAGAGGTACTGTCAGGAACCACGATGACAGGCATGCAGACTATCTCTAAGGCTGTTTCTGTCAAAGGTTCAGGTTACAAAGCCGTCAATGGCAGTCGACCCATTCACTTCGATGGTAATCTGTCGGTAGAAGCCGATGGAGTCAAGTTGTCAGGCCTTTCGATGAAAGATTATTCGTGTCTCTATGTCCGTGACGACAATCTGGAGATAGACCACTGCTACTTATGGCTGGTTCAGAATGATGAAGATTATTATGGTGACAATTTGATCGTCAGGGCTTCTATGATTGCCAGTGGAATTTGGAGCTATGCTGGTTTTGAGGGATGGGAGCTTTATAACAACATCATTGGTACGGGGCTTTACTCTTCCGCTCCTGTGGTGATGCTCAGGGCCATAAATACGGTGGTCGATCACAACATTATCTACAAATACTGGCCGGAAAACAATGAACATACCGTGGAACTTGCCGAAGAAGCCGTTTTTACCAACAATATTGTCTATTCGGCCGACGGTAGCTCCTGCCTAACTTACTGTGCTGATGATGTCACCGTGACTAACAATATCATCTCTGACCAGTATCAGAGTGAGCGTTTCCCTGACAACAAGTTCGGATGTAATAACCTGAGTGAGCTGTTTCGTTGTATCGGTACGCCGCAGGACGAGACCTACTGGGTGCTAACAGAAGTCTCGCCAGCCAAGGACTTTGCTACAGACGGTACCGACTGCGGACCTTGGGTGGGCGATGATCCTTACTTGATTGGCGGTGTTGAACCCTTTGTCGAGCCGCTTGTACCCATGGAGGGCGACTACACACTCAATGCGCAGGGCATTGACAACCCGCAGGCTCGAACCTATAAGTCATTGCTGTCGCTGTTCATGGCCATGAACAAGAACGACATTGCCGGTGACATGAACATTGACGTGATACAAGATAACTATTACCTCACTATTTCAGACGAAACGTTGCCCGTGTTGCAAAGCTTGCTGGGTGTGCTCAGTGCTACGACCGCTGTCATCAACTTTTCGTGTAATACGACCGAGGACAAACCAGCCATCTTCAACTTCCAGATGGATAATACGTTCCTCTATCAACACCAGCAGGAACTCCAGGCCATTACACAGCAACTATACAAGCTGTTACTGAGGCTGAAGTTCACCAATGTCAAAATCTACATCAATGGCAATCCAGAGATATTCGACGACTTCCAAGTGGAGGCTAATGACTTGCTGGCCTTGAAGAACATGTTCCAGAATTGGGGTGGAGAAGGATGGACGCAGCAGTGGAGTTTCGAGACCAACGGACGTCGGCGTGCCGACTTCCCTGGTGTGACGTTTGCTGATGATGGTCGCGTGACGGGCATCAATTTGCAGGGCAACAACCTCGAGGGTGTACTTTTCACTGTGCCTGTTCCCCAACTCTCTGAAGTGACTTCGCTCAATTTGAGCCAAAATCGTCTGCGTGGCGATGTCTCACGTCTTGTGGCTACCATGACCAAGCTGCGTAGTCTTGACCTGAGTTACAACCAGTTGGCATGGATAACTGAGCCGTCGGCCATTGCCAATACATGCACCAGCAAGAATTTGAAGCACCAGTTCCGCCAGTATGTGGAAGGACAGGCCACCGATCAACCTTATGTAACAGACATTCTCTCGACCGATCCGCAGGTCATATTGGTATGCAAGCAATCGGTTGCGATGTCCCTGCCATCTTTGCTCACTTATGAATATGTCAGTACGAAGAATCTGACGCTGCCCAGTAGCCCCACGGCCTATCTCGGATCGCTCAGTCAGGAAGCAAGTACGTCGAATCAGACCTTTATTCGTAACGAGGGTTACAGGATATGGAAATTGGAGCAGGATGCTCTAGGTGTGCTGAACCTGCCGCTCTACTACTATTCCAACGGCTACAGGCATGAGCATGTCAACGGTGGCTCTGCCTATCCCGTGCAGTTCCATTATACCGAAGGCGATGCCGACCTCAGTGCCTATACCAATGTGAAAGACGTGCAGCTGACACTCAACTATATTCTGGCTCCTCAAACTGTCATCGATTTCAATTACTCAGCTGCCAATACCTACGCTGACCAGATTATCAATGTACAGGATATTGTGGCTACGGTCAACATTATCCTTGACAACCGTGGCGATCAGGTCTCATCGGCACGTAGCAATGCCCCTGTCTATACAGATTATGATGGCGAGGTGTATGAGCAAGGGGGGCTTCTAATGCTTAACACCGCCAAGCCTGTGTCGGCCATCGACATTGAATTGGTAGGTGTCAGTACCAACGAGGTTAGTCTGATGCTCAATTATCGCGACTACCAAATGATGGGACGCAACACAGAGCAAGGTTCGCGCTATGTTATATTCTCGCCTACAGGCAAGTATATCACCACCAACAGCCCCACAGCTCTGCTGCGTATGTCAGCTAACGGCCAGCCTGTTGCCATAGAGTGCTCAGACCCGTCGGCACAGGATGTTAATATTAGTATTTCGAGTGTGGTGACTGGTATTAACGATACTTCGCGTCTAAATAGTAAAGAAATAATAAGTAATGAAATCTTCGATTTGCACGGACGTCGTGTTGCCCAGCCCCGTAAGGGCATCTATGTCAGCAATGGCCAGAAGATGGTTGTAAGATAAGAGTTTTTTCTATTTGAATCAAAGACTGAGAAGACAATGAAAAACTGTCATATATATAATAAAATGAAGGTCGTGTGGCTGTTGACAATTGCTATGTTCCTCTGTGGTCATACAGTCAATGCACAGACCAGTGAGAACGTCCTTGAGATAGGGGACTTCGAGGGTGGTATCAGTAAGACCATCTATGTACCCGTCTACTTGAACAATACCGAAGAGGTCGTGGCGGCGCAATTCGACATTCAACTGCCCTTTGCCGCACCTGAAGACGGTACGGCCATGCTGACGTTACGTGCCAACCAGCACTCGGTAAGTTACAGTTCGTTGGGTTCTAATGCCTATCGTGTGGTCATCATGACTTTCCAAAACCAAGCGTTTCGAGGTAATTCTGGTCTACTACTTCGTATACCCATGATTCCCGTTGACGATGGACATACCTCTACACCGTATCCCATCACCATCAGCAATCTGGTGCTGACCGATCATCTGGGCAACAACATTGCCACGGTTGCCAGTGCAGAGGGCACATTCACCGTGAACCGTGACGATCTGCCCGATCTGACTGTCACTGATATCACTCCGCAGGAGATGCAGTATGCACCTGGCGATGTATTCACCGTCAACTACAATGTAAAGAATATAGGAACAGGTGACACTAAGGCTGGCTGGACGGAGAAAATTTACTTGGAGTCGGTCAATGGCACGCGTACTTATCTGGGCAGTCAGGCCTATATGCAGTCTCAGGCTGCCAGCAGTACGCTGGCTCGTAGCTTCTCAACGACGTTGCCCACGGTGCTCCATATCGACGGTGATGCCTGTGTGATTGTGGAGATTGAGGTCAATGCCAATACAGGTGAACTGATGTCGGATCAAGGTAACAACACCGGCACGTCCGACGCTGTCATTACGTTGTCGAAACGTCTGTACCTCACTTCCGACGGCAACACCATTCGTGAAGGTGAGTATTATGGTTATGTTACTGCTACGTTGACCCGTTCGGGCGACTGGTCGGTAGCCGAGACGTTCACCATTAGCTGTTCGGTGGAGAACCTGCTGACTTGCAATGGCCAGACGCATCCCTGTACTATCACCATACCTGCTCGCTCTTCGGGTGCCGTATTGCGCTTTGCTGCCGTCGATGATAAGATTGTCAGGGCACGCCAAAGCGACATCACCGTTACCAGCACCACTGGCTATGAATCGGTCGTGCTTCATCTGAACCGTATAGACAACGACCGTAACCCTCTGTCAATCCAGCTCGTTCCGACCGCCATGGAAGAGGGTGGTACACTGACCCTGACGGCTACGCGTGGTGGTGAACTCACCGACGATTTGACTTTCATGGTGAACTGTAGCCATGGTTCACGCTTCGACCAGCCATTTAAGTTGCATTTCCTTCCAGGACAGTCATCAGTTAGCGTGTCGGCAACCGCTATCGACGACATTACACCGCAACTTGATGCTACTGTGAAGTTTACGGCCAGCGTCACCGACTACCAGACAGCTATGGCCAGTATGACTTTGGTCGATAATGACCGGCCCACTTTGACTATGAGTTTGTCGGCTCCCAGTATTGTGGAGAATATTTCCACCAATGTTGATGTGCTGCCACTGACGGCCATTATTAGGCGCGACCGTGGTTTGGATCAGGATGCAGTTGTGTGGCTCTCCAGCTCGCGGGGCGAGGTGTTCTTCGATAACCAGATAGTAACGATTCCCGCAGGCAGCGAAGCTATTGAGGTGCCTGTCCACATGACCGACAACAGTGCTGTTGACGGACAGCGCACTGCCATGCTGACGGCAGCCCTCTATGTGAAGGCCGATCGCCAAACCGCCCCCATCGGTGACCGGGCATGTGCCCAGCAGTTGCTGACCATTATTGACGATGAGACACCCTATCTCACCCTCTCGACCAACGTGAGTGCCGTAGGCGAAGGTTCGTCATGCACGCTTACTGTGCGTCGCTATGTATCTGATGTGTCATCGCCGCTATCGGTGATGCTCAGTTGTGACGACCCGCGTATCAGCTTCAGTCAGCAGCCCGTGACCATTCCCGCCGGCTCTTACAAGACCACCGTCACGCTCAATGTAGTTCGAAACAGCATAGAAGGCGACGATGCCGATGTCCAAGTGAAAGCCTCGGCTACGGGCGTCAGTGACGGTTTGATGAAGATTCACGTCACCGATCGCACGTTGCCTGATGCCGTCAATCCGTCAATAGCTTGTACGGGCGCACCCTATTACTCTGGCATAACGGCCAACGTCCGAGCCACTATTCGCAACTGCGGTACCAGCGTGTTAGCAAAAGGTATGTCTATCAATTTCTATCTGTGTAGCACTGATGGACTCTACTATTATAATACCCACAGCTACAACTTCTTCAAAGGAACGACCAATGAAGAGGTGGCCGTAGGTGGCGAGAAGACCTTTGAGTTTGAAGCTCAGTTGCCCCAAATGGTAGGTAAATATTGGATTTATGCCCGCCTGAACGAGGATAAGAAGATAGCAGAGTTCAATACCAGCAATAATCTTACTCAGAACTTCTGCCCCATCACCATCGAGGCACCCTTTGAGGTGGAGACCATCGTAGCTTCGCCTGAGGACTGTCTACCAGGTGGAGTAATTAATGTGAAGGGCCGGATGAAAGCTGTCGAGGGTAGCCAGTTGAATCGCCAGACTGTCAGAGTGTCGCTCGTTGGCACGGGACAGTCAACTACGGCCGACACGCAGATTGATGCTTTGGGCAACTTCGAGGTCAATGTGAAGGTGGACCGCTCAGCCTGTGGTTTCATGACTGTCAAAGCTCTGGCTTTGGGACAGACGGAACCGGCCAAGACCACCCGTGTCCATGTTTATAACATGAGCCTGACAGGCAGTAGCCGCTGGGATGTCGACGAGAACATTGCTACCAATGGCACGCTGAAATTACATAACACGTCGGTCAAGAACATCACCGTCACCAGCTTTACGGTCACACAGCCGTTGCCTGATGGTGCCGACATAGTGTTCGACACTTCATCGTTGATCAACAAGACGATTGCCGGCGGTACCTCCGTCACCATCCCCTACACAGTGAAGGGCACCACCCCTTCTGCTTCTCGACAGAGCTTCTCGGTGAAGGTGAAAACCCAGGAGGGTCTGGAGGTTGTGATGCCCATCAGTTTTTTCTGCCATGCTACAAGTGCCTATCTGGTGTTCACGCCGCGTGAACTGAAGACCACAATGCTCTTTAATGCCGACCGGGACGACATCGTCGTGACGGTGAAAAACTGCGGTAAGAAGGCTACGGGGAAGATTGAGGAACTGATTACCAAGAATTGGGTGATGAGTGACTTCGGCAATAACCGTTCACTGGAGCCTGGTGAGTCGGCCACCATTCGCCTTAAGTTGTTGGCACAGGCCGATATGCATGCCGACCGCAAGTATATGAACCTGTTACAGTTGACACCTGAGAACGGTACGGCAGCTGTGCTGCCCATTACTGTGATGACCACAGGTGACGAATATGCAACGTTCGACCTGTGTGCCACTGATGTCTATACAAAGGCACTGGGCGACTATAGTTATGTGGCCAATGCCAGCGTCACCGTTACCAACGCCCGTACGGGTAGCGTGGTGATGACAGGCACTATCGACGACAAGGGTCACTGGGTGACCAACCAAATGAAGGAAGGATTATATAATATAAGCATTAAGGCTACCCGACATAAGACGGTGACGGCTCAGGTGGGTGTTGGTCCGGGCGAAGACCGCCAGTTGACAGTGCTGCTGCCTTACAAGGCCTTCCTGGCTGACTTCGTTGTGGATCAGGATTTCTTGACCAACACCTACACGATGAAGCAGTTCTTCAACGTTGATCTGATGGCACCGCAGGCCATTGTGCTTGCCCATATTAATGATGACGGCTTTGGTTGCGGTAGTGGGACGATGGACATAAAACTGGCAAACGTTGGTCTGCGTCCTGCCACCAACGTCAAACTGACGTTCCCCTTGGTAGCTGGATGTACTTTTACGTTGCTCAATGACCTGCCGACTGTCATGATGCCTGGTGATGTGTATAATCTTCAGGTGGCCTACACTGGTCCTGAGGAAGGACGTAGCCGCCTCATTGCCACTCTGCGTATGCACTATGAGTTTGACATCAAAGGCGAGATCCTTAGCGAGAACGACGATTATCAGTCGCTCGTGGGCTGTGCCTCAATTACTGAGTCGCCAGAGCCGCCATCCGTCGTCTATCCCGAATGGCCCGACGATCCAGACAATCCCGATGGTGACGACAACCCCTATAACCCCTATGATCCTGACCTGCCCTACGTGCCTGATGACGATGATGACAAGCCGAAGGGAGGCTATGGTGGTACGGTGTTGCCTACCTACAATTCGTTTATGGCTATCGAGTTTGACGATGCCCTCAGTAGCCTTCGTTGCGGACAGCCGTTGCATGCCACATTGAGGGTGAAGAACGGCGAGAAGGCTCCGTTGCGCAACTTGCGCTTTGAGCCTCAGGTCAGTGCTGAGAACTATGAGAACTTCACTTCGCTCTTCGACTATGAGCAGGGAGCGACCACAGGCTTTGCCGCAGATGGCAGATTCTTGCAGCTCGCAGCCCAGCAAGAAGGTACGATGACATTCACTTTGACGCCTCAGACTGTTGCTGCCCCCAATGGCCCTCAGACCTACTATCTGGGTGGTACAATCTCCTATGTCGACAGCAATACGGGCATCCACAATACGGCCTCACTGCCGCTGTTCACCATCACAGTCAAACCTACGGGCGATGTAATGCTGACCTATCTCATCCAGCGTCACTTTTTGGCTGACGACGTGCAGACCGAGGCACGTGAGGAGGCCGAACCTGCCGTGTTCTCGTTGCTGGCCCGCAATGTGGGTAGCACTGATGTTGCCCAACTTCAACTGACGGCTAACCTGCCCGATGTTGTTAGCAATGCATCATCCAACCAAGTGGCCTATACGTCACATTATGCGGCAGTCGATGGTCAGGCGGGCAACTATTCCTTCGCCGACCTACAATTGGATGGTCTGGCTGCTGGTGCCACGTCCGCTGCCTGCTGGATTTACAGTAGTGAGGAGTCGGGTCACGTGCGCAGCTTGCCGGCTATTATCGAGGGTGTCAAGACAACAGCCTCGTCTGATGCTGCCATCATTGTTGGTAGTCCGCGTGAACTATATCGTATCGTTGCTTCTGATAGAGTAGAGGCTTTGGCTTCGACAACTGAGGAACTTGGCAATTTGGAAGAAAAAATCTTAGCTTTGTCGCAGGGTGACACTTATCTGATTAACGATGTTGACGACGAGGAAGGTCTGCCCGACATGGTTATAACCGCTACGGGCGATGAGGCCGAACTTTCTATTGTCAGCGCGTCCAGTTCCATTACTCGTGTGAACGACACCTTCGATTATCTTCTTTCCGTAGAGAGTGGTGACGCTGGTTGGGTCTATGGCCAGTTGCACGATCCGACAAATGGACTGATGAAATTGGAAAGCATTGTTCGCAAGAGTGACAATCGTAAGATGTGCTTGGCCAACTTCTGGCAGACTGACCGCACACCGCAGTCCGACTACACCATGCTGCAAGAAAACCTGCTTCACTTTGTCGACAGCCTCGGTGCAGCACAAGAGACCTACGAGTTGCACTTTGGGGCACGTACCGGCTATCCTACCAGCCTTATGAACGTCAAACTCCTGACAGATGATGGCACAGAGGTGGAGCATGGTGGCATCACAACAGAACCTGTAAAAACGATTATTGTGGAGTTCACCGCACCAGTTAAAAAGTTTGCTATGAGCGTCGCTTCATTGTCAGCCCATGAAAAGGCGATGAGCTTAACTGGTATCAAGCCCGTCAGCTCTAACGACAAGTGTACCTTCACTCTCGATATTTCATCACTTGAGAAAATTCCAGGTGAGCACGTATTTACAATCGATGCCACTAAATTGAAGAAAGATAATGCCGTGGGAATGGCTGAAATCAATTGGACGGAGCGTCTGCAAGGTTCAGCCTTGATTACAATCAATGTGGCTCCTGAGGCTGAATATGGCTTAACTAATCCCACTACGGGGCTGTTGCCATTCGGTGATCAGGAGATTACCGCCACACCGGCCATTGGTTATCAGTTTGATGGATGGTATGAATTGGGTACGACGAAGAAAGTGCTCTCCAAGGAACCATTATTGATGCTTGATGTGTGGAAACCTCAGACTATCGTGGCTCAGTTCTCGGTGCAACAGTTCAATGTCAGCATTGAAACCGATTCCTCCAATGGTGCCGTGACGGGAAGTTCGTCGGGCATCTATGATTATGGCTCTACCATCGAATTAACTGTCCTGCCAAATGAAAACTGCACGTTTTTGGGGTGGATGATCAATGACGAGATGGTCACCGAAAACAGCACCATCACCCTTGTCATTGAGCAAAATATGGATATCAAGCCTGTGCTTGTGCGTAATGCTACCATCAATCTGACTTTGGCTCAAGGTTGGAATTGGGTGTCGAACTACCTCTCAGATCCTCTATTAATTGAAGGTGATGGGGACTTGATTGATCGTCTTCTTAGTCAGACGGAAGAACTTTTCCGTGATCCGCAATTCGGGCTTGTTGGTAGTATCAGTGCACTTTCTCCTGCCGTGGCCTACAAGATAAAGGCTTCTGATGTTTTCGAATGGAACCATAGTGGTTACCTCTTCGACGTGAATGTCCATCCAGTCATGCTCGAAGCTGGTTGGAATTGGTTGGGCTATCCATATTTGGAGAGTGCTTCTCTTGGCTCTGTTATTATCAACGCCGAGGAAGGCGACTATATCACTGCTCAGGAAGGTTATGCAGAGTACAGTGACAACTGCTGGAATGGAACTCTTACAACACTTGTTCCGGGTGTTGGCTACCTCTACAAGTCTGCCACCCAGAAATCGCTACAGTTTGACTTCACTGGAAGCACTCCGTCAGCCCGTTTGTCCTCGTGCCTCGCTCCTTGCACCTTGCATATTGAAAAAGTCTCTCCACACGCTTACCCCAATACGATGAACGTTACGGCTCATGTTATCCGTGACGGCTTAGAGTTGCCAGGTGATGACTATGTTATCTTGGCATACGCTGGCGACGAGTTACGTGGCATCAGCCAGTTCGTGGGCAGTCACCATTACCTCACGGTCTATGGCGACGGGGCCGAAAACATCCGCTTTGTCGTGGAGTCGAATGAGACAGGCGAGCAGTATGCCGTTGACCAGACACTGAAGTTCTGTAGTGACGTCGTGGGAAGCCGCAAACAGCCCTATGCCATGAACATTGGTACGGTGACTGGCATTGACCAGACAGCAACCGAGTGGCAACCCGTAATGGTCTACACACTCGAAGGTGTCCTTGTCAGTCGCAACGCTACAAAACAGATGCTCAGTCGTCTGCCAAAGGGCGTATATGTCGTATCTGGCAAACGTGTAGTCATCCGATAAGATGGACCATTTTAGGATTGTCAACAATCCTAAAAAAACTACAAACTATTAGTGACAGTAGCTACATCCAGAGTGTGAAGGATGTAGCTGCTGTCGTTTTACTTCCGCTCTATCACCCTGTACTCCATGCCGTTGGTCTTGCGCCTGCGCTCGAACTTGTCTTCGGGACGAGTTCAGTGAAGGCCTGGTGTTCAGACAGAAGTAAGAATCACGGCACCATACTTTGTTTCAGTTTTATGGAGCAGGGATGCTAAAACAGAAAATCTTTCCGAATCGCTTGGCGGTTCGGATTTTTTTATTTATCTTTGCGGCATGACAGAGAATAGCAGATATGTACGTTTCGATTGGGCCATCAAGCGTATCCTTCGCGACAAGGCAAATAAGGAAGTGCTTGAGGGGCTTATCACCGTGCTTCTGGGTGAGTCGCTGACCATCACTGAGATACTGGAGAGCGAAGGGAATCAGGATGCTCGCGAGGACAAGACCAACCGTGTAGATGTGAAGGCCAAAACCTCGAAAGGCGAGTATGTCATTGTGGAGGTGCAGTTGACCAAGGAGCGCGATTTCTTCCAGCGCATCCTCTTCGGGACGGCTAAGAGTATCACTGACCAGATAGGCATAGGCCAGGACTATGGTGTTATCAAGAAGATTTATTCCATTAACATCCTCTACTTCGACTTCGGCTATGGTGACGACTATGCCTATCATGGTGTCACCACCTTCCACGGCATGACGAAGAAGGACTCCGTGCTGCGCTACAACAACGAGAAGGAGGAGCGCTATATCAGTGAGAGCACGAAGCGTATCACTCATCCCAGGGAGGTGTTCCCCGAGTACTTCCTGTTGCTGGTCAACCATTTTAATGAAGTTGCAAAGACTCCCATTGAGGAGTGGATGGAGTACTTGAAGGATGCCGTCATCCGCGACGACACCACCACGCCCGGTCTACAGGCTGCCCGCGAGAAGCTCGCCTACATGAGCATGACGGAAAAGGAACGCCGTGCCTACGAGGACTACATGATCAGCGTCCATGCCGCACGCGATGCATGGGAAACGCTAAGAGACGAAAGTCGTGCTGAAGGTCTTGCTGAAGGTTTTGCTGAAGGACGTGAGGAAGGTCGTAAGGAAGGACGTAAGGAAGGACGTGCTGTAGGTCTTGCTGAAGGTCGTGAGGAAGGACGTGCTGTAGGACTTGCAGAAGCAAATCTCGATCATGCAAGAAAAATGAAGGCTATGGGTCTTACAGAAGACGTCATTGCCCAAGTCACCGGGCTCACTGACGAAGAGATACGTTCACTGTAAGGTCTGGGCTGTCTTAGAACCTTTGAATAGAACAAAATAACAACTTTTTTCCGAATCGCTTGGCGGTTCGGATTTTTTTGTCTATCTTTGTCCCGTACATTCCGATGTACACACATTTTTATTTGCTCAATCGCATGTCGGATTGGAACCTTGGAAAGTGAACGGGCAATCTCCGATTATTAATATTTGAGTCCACTTTAAAAAGTCAGGACATGTCGCGCACGAATGCGCAGCCACTCCCCTCCCCTACAAGGGACTACTCTTTATACACATCTTTTAACTCCTCACCACCCCTAAATTAACATATAATGTATTGCCCATTTGCTGGATTTTTCGTACCTTTGTACGTGTTCAAAGA
>Ga0256404_1003051_pt1 | contig 35315 bp, 30 predicted proteins | sample RumenRJG_01DNA_FD_185990 | JGI IMG/M metagenome (GOLD analysis project Ga0256404, IMG submission 185990) | Bovine rumen microbial communities from Lethbridge, Alberta, Canada - RJG_01 | ecosystem: Host-associated > Mammals > Digestive system > Stomach > Rumen | place: Canada: Alberta | collected... | reverse complement strand
TGGTTTGCTTATAATTAAGATCACAAAAACATATTTACAAAAGCCTCTGGACATGCTATATTCCGCTTGATGGACGGTATCCGCAAGGAACTATACCACGTATAAAAAGGATAATGACGAACAGTAAATTGACTGAAGGCGCGTATCGGAATGAACGTGACCGGTGAGATCAGACGAAATAACTGTTTTGACGCATCCGTATTATATTGAATCGTCCATCCGCGGGCCGCGAAGGCTGAGCGGATATTTTTATACCGCAGAGCCCCGGCCTATGCGGTATTTTTTCTTCCATAGGATCGAAAGGAGAAAATTAAATGACGAGAGAAGAAAAAGACATTCAGATCAGAAAAGAGGCGCGTGCAACCGTAGTTCTCTTCGTGATCTGCTTCGTGTGGCATGTGGGATTCGGATACCTGCTTTCAGGTTCCGGAATCACAGTGGCAGGGCTGCCTCTGTGGTGGATCCTCAGCACACCGGGCGTATTCGTTGTTGCTGTAGTCGGTGTCGTATACCTGCTCAGGAAGGTGTTCGTGAACTTCAGCCTCGATGACGAGGAAGAAGCAGCGAGAGAGGAGGCATAAGATGACCGGAAGACAGACAGCTATACTGGGAATACTCCTCGCATACATGGCTCTCAACGCTGTAATAGGCGTATGGATGAGCCACCAGTCCGCTAAGAAAAATGCTGAAAGCGGATTCATCCAGAACTATTTTGTCGGCGGACGTACCATGGGCGGTGTCGTTCTCGCCATGACACTCGTAGCTACCTATACAAGTGCGAGTTCGTTCCTCGGAGGACCAGGACTTGCAGCAACATGGGGACTGACTCAGTCGTGGGTCGCTGCCATCCAGATAGGAACAGCTTTCCTTACACTCGGAGTAATAGGAAAGAAGCTCGGAATCATCTCGCGCCGCATCAAGGCTGTAACGATCTCTGACTACCTGAGAGCGAGATACAAGTCACCTGCAGTGGACATCATCTGCAGCATAATGCTCGTAGTGTTCTTCATCACACAGATGATAGCTCAGTTCAAGGGCGGAGCTACACTCCTGCAGACTGTCACAGGTCTCTCGTATGTAAGCGCTCTGATGCTGTTCTCGGCTATAGTTATCATCTACACTGCTTTCGGCGGATTCAAGGCTGTTGTAATCACTGATACTATCCAGGGATTCATCATGGCATGCGGAACATTCCTGCTTCTGTTCTTCGTAATAAGAGCAGGCGGCGGCATGGAGCAGATCATCGACTTCAATGCTGCAAATAATCCAGGATGGGACCTCATCGGAAAGGGCCAGTACGGAGCAGACATAGCAGCTCTCAGACCGGGATATCTGATCTCGTTCTGGGTGCTCGTAGGTGTCGGTGTCCTCGGACTTCCGCAGACTGCAGTAAGAAGCATGGGATTCAAGGATACTGAGTCCCTTCACAAGGCTATGATCTGGGGAACAGTCGTAGTCGGCATCCTGATGATCGGAATGCATTTTGCCGGAACTCTTGCACTGCCTCTGGCAGGTCAGGAGCAGATCGAGAATACTGACTCCCTCATCCCGTACGTAGTCAACAAGTACATGCCTGTATGGGCTGCAGGCCTCTTCCTTGCAGCACCGCTTGCAGCTGTAATGTCGACAGTGGACTCACTTCTGATCCTGGCATCAGCTACGATTCTGAAGAATCTGTATGTTACATACATTGCGAAGAGCGATGTAAGGGATGCTGTCAGAGCTGACCAGAATGTGGATGCAGAAGTAAGTGAGAGCACTGAGAAGAAGATGAAATACGGTAGCTTTGCACTTACGATCGTGCTCGGACTCATCGTATTCCTGCTGGCAATGAACCCGCCTTCGATCCTCGTATGGATCAACCTGTTCGCAATGGGCGGACTCGAGGCTACATTCTTCTGGCCTCTGATCGGCGGACTGTACTGGAAGAAGGGATGCTCTGCATCATGCGTCGCATCTATTATCTGCGGTGTCGGAACATTCGTATTCTTCAACCTGAACAAGATCGCTCCGTTCGGTATCCATGAGATCGTACTCGGACTGCTGGCAGGCGGAATCGCATATTTCGTTGCCGGAATGATCGCAAACAGGGAGCCTGACCAGGACGTGCTTGACAAGTGCTTCTAGACTATAATTGAATGTATACAGCGGCCTGTACTGTTTCAGTAAGACGGTACGGGCCGCTCTTCCTAAGATGAGAAGTTTCATGCAGAGGATGGATTTTGATGAAGAAAGAAGAATTTGATCCTGAAGTATATGAGTTCTATAAAGCATCACTGGAGGGAAACGGGTTCAGAGCGAACCTGGACAACCTGGATATAGAGATGCTGAGAGAGATCGAGATAAAAAGCCATGCCTGGCATCTTGACCCGTATGAGGTATATGAAAAGAAGGACATCACAGTCAGCAGGGAAGATGCAGAGGACCTGTGGTTAAGGGTGTATGTGCCTGAAGCTGTCAGAGTGGATGTCGGAAAACTGCCAGTGATACTGTATTTCCACGGCGGCGGTTTCATCATGGGTAGTATCGAAGACCATGATCCTCTGTGCGGCAGGCTGGCAGATGAGTGCAGGGCGATAGTCATATCAGCTGAGTACCGGCTGGCACCGGAGCATCCTTTTCCTGCATGCATAGAGGATGCGGTTTTCACGGCTGAATGGGCCCGTGAGCATGCGCATGAATTCGGCGGAGATCCGGAGCGGATACTTGCCGGAGGGGACAGCTCGGGCGCAAACATAAGCGCAGCGCTCGCGTTGCTCGGAAGGGATGGCAAAGCTCCTGAGATCTCAGGCCTCATACTGTTCTACGGAACATACGGCTGCATCGGATTCAGCGAGTCTGAATCTGCCAGGCTGTACGGACAGGGCGACTATGTACTTCCTGTAAATACGATAGAAAAGATGATGGAGCTGTATATACCTGAAGGCACTGATCCGGATGATTACAGACTCAACCCGGGCAGGGCGGAGGATCTCTGCAACATGCCACCTGCAGTGCTCATAAGCGGCGGACTTGATCCCCTCCGGGATGATGGCGAAGAATTCGCGAAAAGGCTGGAAAATGCAGGGAATAAAGTCTGGTCGATACGGGCAGAGGGAATGATGCACGGCTTCATGCTCTACTGGCAGAGATTCAGCCGTGCGAAGGAGCTCCTGAAAAGAACCGGTGAGATAGTCAGAACCTGGTCTGAATAATGAACGCAGCTGATGACTAAAGCGGAAAAGCCGCTGCTTCGCTGTACAGCTGCTGCAATATTTTTACAAAATCAACGATGCTCTCACGGGCATCGTTTTTGTGTGTGCACAGAACACATGAAAAGCTCTCCGGACAGTCGAACGGGATCCACGCGAACTGTCCGCTGTGGTCATTCAGAAAGCCGGGAGCCAGGCAGACACCTTTGCCGGCGGCAACATTGGTGAGAGTGGTGTCATGGTCCGGACTGTTGAAATAATCTATCCTGTCTGTCCTGATAAGCCTCTGCTGGACTGACCTGAGAGCAGGCGGAGATCCGCCGCCGACCATAAGGGTGCGGCCATACAGGTCCTCCTCAGTGAGAAGATCCTTTTCAGCCAGCGGATCATTCCTGCGTGTGATCAGATATATGCGGCTTTCGAACAGTTTGTGCACGTTGATCGACGGGATCTGGCGCGTCTGTTCAGCAAGCGCGAACAGTATGTCTGAGTCGCTTTTCAGAAATGATTCCAGACTCCCGTTATACATAAACTGCGGTTCGATCTGTATGTCCGGGTGGGATTCCGCCATCATCCGCATGGCCTCCGGAAGAAAATATACTGCAGACCTTACCATCATGCATATGGAGATGCTGTCTTTATACTTTGCGCTGAAATTCTGACCCTGCTCGATGGCCCGCTTGAGCTGCTCACGGATACCTGTAAGTGTCTGGACAAACTGCTCCCCGGCAGGAGTGAGGGCAGCGCCCTTGCCGCTTCTTTCAAAAATCTCAAATCCGATCTCTTCTTCAAGAAGCCTTATCTGATAAGAAAATGTCGGCTGGCTGACGAACATGTTCTCGGCAGCACGGCCGAAATTCAGCGTATGGGCAAGTTCTATACAATAATCGATCTGCTTGGTATTCATTTAAAAACTCCGTATTTAGAATGTGTCAAAAATGACCGTTCCTTATGACACACTTGTGACACAAGCCTCGTTACAAGCGATTTAATAATTAAATTGATTATATAGTAATTGGATTGGATATTTCAATTACTGAATGAGATAATAGCACCATCAAAGAGTAATCAACACGAAATCAGACAGGGCGATGAGCCGGGACATGATACAAGGAGGCAATAAAATGGCTAAGACACTGATCGCATATTTTTCAAGAGCTGATGAGAACTATTTCGGCGGAGCAATGAGATATGTCAAGACAGGCAACACTGAGATCGTATGCAACATCATGAAGGACATGATCGATGCTGATACTTTCAAAATCGAGATGAAGGACCCGTATTCACCTGTATACATGACCTGCATCGAAGAGGCCAAGCAGGATCTCAGAGCCAACGCAAGACCTGAACTCGTGAGCATGCCGGCAAGCATCGACGAGTATGACACTATCGTTCTTGCTTATCCTAACTACTGGGGAACATATCCTATGGCAGTAGCAACATTCCTCGATGCCTTCGACTTCTCCGGCAAAACGGTACTTCCGCTTTGCACGAACGAGGGAAGCGGCATGGGACACAGCGAGTCCGATCTCCGCAAAGCAGCTGCCGGTGCTGAGATCAGAAGCGGCCTGCCTATCACAGGCAGCAGAGCAGCAGGATCTGAGGGTGCAGTAAAGAAGTGGCTCGCTGCAAACGGAGTTCTGTAGGAACGGAGGGAAACGATGGAGTACGAAAAGGGTTATGTATACAAGTTGATGGATGAAGGCGGTCCTACGGACAACAGGGAGCCTTACTTCAGAGAAGCTGTGGAAGAAATGATGCGCGCAAGAGTGCTGTGCGCAAAGGCAAACGCCAAGATGCCTGATGACCCGACTTATGTAAACGACCTTGAGGAGCTGTTCGGAAGAAAGCTGGATGACGTACGCATACTGACTCCGTTCATCTGCGACTTCGGAAACCGAGTCAAATTCGGGAAAGGCGTTTTTCTGAATCATTCGGCGATCCTCTCCGCATCAGGCGGGATCGAGTTTGAGGACGGCGTGATGTCTGCTCCCGGCCTCAGGATCGCGAGCATAAACCACGACATGAATGAGCGTCATACCAAATACACATACGGTAAGGTTCTTATTAAGAAGAATGCCTGGATCGGGATGAACGCAACCATATGTCCGGGAGTAACAGTCGGCAAATATGCTGTCGTAGCGGCAGGTGCAGTCGTTACGAAAGATGTACCGGATTACGCTGTCGTAGGAGGAGTCCCGGCAAAAGTGATAAGATACCTGGACCCTTCAGAGCAGAAAGAGTAGAGAAAAATGAAATTTGATGAATTCGACAATGTGAGCATAACCGGCATCGATGTAAATACTCTTGACGATGAGCAGCTTGCAGGATTCGCTGCATGGAGACCTGAGTTTGAAAGAGCATAGATGATATAACGGGAGACGGGCATCTGGATTTTCCGGATGTCCGTTTTGTATTGTGTTTGCAGGTGATAATGGGGTAAACTAATCCTCGTCAAAAGTAAACGGACAGGATGGATACGATATGAACAGAATCACATGTGAAACAGCCAGAAGACAAAACGTCAGGGCTGAAGAACAGATAGTAAGGATATTCGGGGAAAGTGCAGTCAGAGGATGCGCGGACGCGCTGTTCCTGGATGCAGGCAAAAGTCGCGTGCTCGGAGTGTGCGGGATGGATATGTACATGCCTGTATGCACTGAGCTTCTGAGCGACAGAAGCGTTCAGAGGCTGCTTGGTGATACAGACGGAAGCATCCTCGTTGACATATCCGGTGATGCACTGAAATTATTCAGCTCTGTGACAGGCCCGGATGGAACAGTATCTGAGGTGAAAGCCGTACCGGCAGGTGGTGAGATCAGCAGTGCTGTTATGTCTGCAGTTCACAGGCTCAGAATCAGCCCGGGAGAGTTCAACGAAAAGGGAGAGCTCATCCTGGACCTCAAGGCCCAGAAGGTGGGGCTTCACTATCCTATCAACCTTCTGCTCGGAGACAGGAGCAGCTTCAGCTATCCTCTAATAACAACACCCAAGAGCTCTGTTGACTCGCTCGGCAGAGGTTCGTTCAGGGCAGCGGGAGGAGACCAGGTGCTGGCTACCAGATACGTACTGGAGCCTGAGGAAAACGGCGAACCTGCCAACAGGCAGTTCTACCTGTTCGAAAGCGGAAAGCAGATATTCTGGTCCGCTGATGTAAGAAATAACGTGAAAAGCGCCGTCTGCTGCCATTCGCAGAACAGGACGGTCATCACGTATACAACTGAGGACGGCCTTAAGATAACAAGGACCATATTCATACTGCCTCAGGAAGAGGGCATGCCTGAAGCCGTCGAGGCACAGAGAATAACTATAGAGAATCTGACCGGGGAAAGCCGCAGCATCAGGCTCGTGGCTACAGGCGTCTTCGGCATCCAGGGACCTGACACCATAGCGCAGGACATCGTATATGCCAACCTCGTTGCAGAGGGTGCAGTTCTGTCTGATGAAGATGTGCCTTTTGCACTGACTCTCAACTCCAAGCCGGCGGCTGACAGGACCAAGAAGAGATTCGCCATGATGCTGTCTGAGGGCAGGACCATGGAAGAGTACTGCACAAGCCAGTCAGAATTCATTGGCAGCGGAAGCCTTGAGAGGCCTGAACACGCAGGATGGCTCTCATGCACACTGCACCGCAAAATGGCACCTTTCTTCGCAATGGCGCAGTCCATTGTGCTGCCGGCCGCGGGTACGGCCACAACGGACGTGTTCGCAGGTATGTGCTATGCAGGGGATATCTCAAAGGCCTCAGACCCTAAGGCCATGGAAGAGGCGTTCAAAGCTGATCCTGTGAAGGTCAGAGCTGAAGAAGCTGCAGCTGAAGAGAGAATATACAATCTGTTCAGAAAATACAGTGATCCGGAGCAGCTGGGCGCTGTGCTCGATAACATGGAGAAATCATGGGATGAATACAGCTCGTATCTCATTCCGGAAACAGAGGATGAGCAGTTCAATTCCTATGTGAAAAATGACCTGCCTTTCCAGGTCCTGTATCAGACATATGTATCCAGAGCCTTCGCCTGGACGCAGAAGGCATACAGGGAGACGGGATTCCGTGAGATCCAGGATATATTCGCTTCCATGTACTACCTGTGTGCAAACGGCCAGCAGAATCTTGTCAGGAAGCTGATTGGCAGCTGGATCGAGAATGTGTGGGAGATGGGCTATGCGTATCACAACTTCACGTTCCGGGGCAAGGAGCCGGGTGACTGCTCGGATGACCAGCTGTGGCTGCTGCAGGCGGTGTACAGATATGTGCATCTGACCGGAGATACAGATTTCCTGAGACAGGAGTTCTCTGTTGCAGGCAAAACAGCAGCAGACGGGACGCAGGCAAAGCGCTCTCTCTGGGAGACGATAAGGGCCATCCTCACATACAGCGGAAAGATATCCGTCGGAAAGCACGGTCTGCCGTTTCTTGACAAGGCTGACTGGAATGACACCCTCCGCCTTGATCATGGCGTAATGCAGGGACCTGCCAAGGAAGAGCTGTATCTAAAGCAGATTGCGGAAAAGGGACAGGACTACGGAGCGCCGCTTGAGAATGAGCAAAGCGAGAGCATCATGAACGCGTTCCTTCTTAAGATAGCTGCTGACGAAACGGCAGAGCTTGCGGAGATGATCGGCGACGAAGAGATGGGCAGTTTTGCCCGTGATATCGCAGACGATGTGACAGCAAGCTGCAGGAAGAATGCATGGATGGGTGACTATTACGCCAGATGCCTCATAAACGACGGAAGAGAGTTCACATACCTCGGCGCGGCAGGTGACGGACTGTCCGCAGACCCGGAGGTCGACGGCAGCTATTTCCTGAATTCATACAGCTGGGCTGTCCTTGCCGGTGTTGCCGATGAAGAGCAGATAAGGACCATGCTGGAGCAGGTCAACAGGTATCTCAGAACTGACGCGGGACTCAAATTGTGCACTCTGATCGCGTATGAGAAGCTCGGAGTCAACACGGGTACAGCGTTCTACTTCCCTGGAGACAGGGAGAACTGCGGAGTCTTCAAGCATGCGGCCATGATGGCAGCAGTAGCGTCGATGCAGGCTGCCAAGATTGTAAGCGACAGCGGACTTGCAGAAGACCTCAGGGAGCTCGCCTTCTTCATGATGGACAAGACGATGCCGTACAGGACTCTCGATGATCCGTTCGTCCTGAAGGGCAATCCGAGATTCTGCACGCAGTACAACAACAGCGAGACCGGGGAGAACATAGGACCTATGCTGTCCGGAACAGCTTCATGGCTGACACTCGGAGTATATGAACACTTCGGACTTGATGTCAGGAAGGATGAGATCGAGTTCAGACCGCTCCTGAGACCGGGTGCGGATTCACTGAAATACACCGTAGACCTGGGAGATGCATTGCTGCACGTAAGCATCACCGGAAGAGACGGACATTTCCGCGCAGACAACGGCACAGGATACACTGCAGCATGTGAAGGAAAGACTGAGCATTTCGAAGGGACTATGAAGCGTCCCCACAGCGGTGAGTGGAACATAGATATCGAGCTGTAATACTGAGGGGAAATCATGATAAAAAATATTATTTTCGACATAGGAAGAGTACTGATAGGATTCGAGTGGAATGACTACGTGAACAGTCTGTTCGATGAAGAGACTGCTGAGCGTGTGACTGCTGCCATGTGGGGCACAGGATACTGGAAGGAGCTGGACAGAGCTATACTGACCGATGAGGAAATCGTGGAAAGGTTCTACAGCGCGGGTCCTGATGTGAAGGAAGAGATATGGGAGGCCTTCAGCAGAGTCGGCGAATGCGTTACAAGACGTGACTGGGCCATCCCGGTTATTGATGACCTGAAGGCGCGCGGATACAGGGTGCTGTATCTGTCCAACTTCTCGGACCATGTCATGAGCTCCAACAGAGAGGCTCTCGATTTTGTATCCCACATGGACGGCGGGATATTCTCATGCGATGTCAACGTGATCAAGCCGGCGGCAGATATATATCTGAAGCTGATCGAGAAATATGACCTTAAGCCTGAGGAATGCATCTTCATAGATGACCATAAAGACAATATAGCGATGGCCAGGAAATGCGGCATGAAGGGCATAGTTTTCAGAGACAGGGATCAGTTCGAAGCTGACCTGGGACAGGCTCTGGCCAAGGATTCAGGTCACGACAGGATATCTGTTGTATGCTACGGAGATTCCAATACTTACGGATATGAGCCGGCTACAGGCGGAAGATATGCTCCTGAGATCCGCTGGACGACAATCCTGCAGGAGAAGCTCGGAGATCACTATGAAGTCATTCCGGAGGGACTTAACGGCAGGACAACGGCCTATGACAGACCGGGCGCCGGCTGGAAGAACGGCATCACGAGTTTTGTCTCCTGCCTCGGTACACACAAGCCGGTCGACTATCTGGTCATAATGCTCGGAACGAACGATGTGGCAGGAGGGCTTGGGCTCACAGATGAAGCGATAGCGAAGGGCATGGAGAATCTGGTGGTTCTTGCCGAAGAGAAGTCGCCTGAGCTGCAGGGATATATACCTGAGATAATCGTTGCTGTTCCTGCGGCCATCAACTGCAGATGGGCAGATGACAGCCCTGAATATGCAGAAGTCCGCAGGATGATGAAGCAGTCCAGGGACATAGAGCCGCTGTACCGCAGCATTGCGGACCGTCATCTCATACGTTTTGCAAGCGGAGTCGATGCAGAGGTGAATCTGCATGACTGGACTCATCTGACTGAAGAAGGACACAGGCAGATGGCAGATATCATCTATGATGTGCTGATGAAGGAACCGGCATCATATGATGTAGAGCAGAAGCTCGTACCATAGCGTCTGAAGCCGTGACCTGCAGTCATACAGGAAGGAACACAGGGCAGGATTGTACGTATTTTGTACAACCTGTCCTTTTGATTAGTGTATTTTTACCGGTACATTTTATTGTAATATTGAAGTGGAACGAGATATCTGCAGACAAGAGCGCGGTCGATCCGCGCGTTGTGAGAGGAGGAAGCTTATATGGCAATGGTCAAATGTCTGGTATGCGGTGCGACCTTCGAAGAAGGAGCGGACGTATGTCCTGTATGCGGTGTGGGGGCTGAGAACTTCATATCTTACGCAGAAGAGGAAGTTACTTTCAGAAGAGATACAGATGAGAAATTTGTTATAATCGGCGGAGGTCCTGCTGCCAAGAGTGCGGCTGAAGCCATCAGGCAGCGCAACCGTGAGGCGATGATCACCATCGTGACTCAGGAGGCATATCTGCCGTACAACAGACCGATGCTGACCAAGGGCATCGTTACGGACTTCGGATACAACGGACTTGCCGTGGAAGGTGAGGAGTGGTATCTGCAGAACAACATCTTCTTCATGGCCAATACGACTGTCCTGAAGATCGATACCGATGCAAAACTGATAGACGTTCAGCTGCAGGACGGCGGCAAAGGCGGTGTCGTGTACGACAAGCTTATATATGCGCTCGGTGCTTACTGCTTCGTTCCGCCTATACCCGGCCATGATCTGCCGCATGTGGTATCGGTAAGAAGCATCGCGGATACCGAGCGGGTCAGGAAGATCATTGAAGAGCGCAAGGCATCCAGAGCTGTCTGCATCGGAGGAGGCGTAATGGGTCTCGAGGGAGCATGGGGCCTCAAGAACGGCGGCCTTGATGTGACTGTACTGGAGACGGCGCCGGGACTTCTCCCGAGACAGCTTGATGACAACGCATCGGCAATGCTTGAGGATATCTGCAACAAAGCCGGAGCGCATATAGTGACCGGAGCGAAGATCGCAAAGATCACTGATGATGCGGTAGTTCTTGAAGACGGAACGGAATATGAAGCTCAGCTCGTCATAATGTCCACCGGAATGAGACCGTATACGAAGGTCGCTGAGGACAGCGGCATCGCAGTGGACAAGTGGGTAGTCGCTGACTCGGGCATGAGGACGAATGTGCCGGATGTATTTGCCGCTGGCGACTGCATAATCGTCAACGGACAGCCGCAGGCATTCTGGGCACAGGCAGTTGCCACGGGAAGAGTGGCAGGAGCCAATGCAGCAGGGGATGACCTTGAATATGAGAAGCTCGGCAGCTCGCTTGTGATGGAAGTATGCGGTACGTCCGTGTTTGCTCTCGGCACCAACGGCAAGGACCCTGACAGGGAATTCCGCGCTGTTGAAAAGATGGATCAGGAAGCAGGTCTGTATGAGAAATACTACTTCGCAGATGACAGACTCGAAGGAGTGATCCTCGTCGGTGATATAAGCAAAATGGGCGAGATGACTGAGAGGATCGCAGAGAAATCACCATACAGCGATATGTTTGACTGATCTGCTGATACCGGCAGAAGCATGCCGGAAGCATCCGGTTGAAATACACAGTCGTGATGCACATTTTATCGCAAAAGAAAACCGCAGCTTCGGCTGCGGTTTTTGCATTCTATATACCGGGATATTTACTAGAGCTTGCACTTTGCGATGTACTTTGCACCATCCTTAAGTCCGAGATCGCGATCTGTGACAGGCTCGAATGACCACTTCGGCGGCTGAGGCCTTGCAGCCTGCATTACAGAGTAGAAGTTGAACATTACGATGCCGTAGTTGAGGCCTACATCTGCAGGTGTAGTCTGGTCGTCAGGAAGAGCGATCAGACTGATCTGATCATCGTCAACGATGATCCTGTATGGCTGCAGGTTGAGGAAGGACTGTGCATGAGCAACAGCTCTCAGCCCGTCAAGAACGTCACCATAGAAAGAAGCTGTGTCGATATCCTTGCCGTATACGTATCCGTCTGTCATCTCATCAAGGGACTTCTTGTCAGCAAATTTTGCAGTATCAGCAGGGTCACGGTAACCGAATGCCACGACGCATGCGACTTCCTTGTCGGTATCCTCTCCGAGTGCAGCTTTGACTGCAGCTGCGTCGATAATGGTCTGCCAGCAAGCTGCAAGTCCGAGCTCTGTCATCTTGAGCGTAAGACCCTGAGCGATGTAGCCGGCGTTTTCCAGATAATGAGGTGCCTCATCAGAGTAGATGACCATATAAGCCGGAGCCTTGATGGCGTAGCCGTTGTAGCCTACAGCTTCCTTGATCTTGTCCCATACAGAACCGATATAGAATCTGAGCTCGGTTCCTATACCGTCAACAAGAACGCTCTCTTCATCATCATAATAGGTAAGCAGCTCAGTGAGCTTGTCATCTTCGACCTTCCTGTCAGCAAACATTCTGCAGGAGTGTCTGTTCTTTACGATCTGCTCATAATATTCCATGTGTTCACACCTTTACTTTCAAATGTTTAAACGTAATCTGATAACATCATAAATTTTACCACATTGCGTGAATTATGTTCAATAATACAGTATAAAAGCAGAGGGCAAAGTGTTATAATCCATTGCGGATGCGGACTCTGACCCCAACAGGTGTCCGTACGGAAATAATTCTCAGAGAAACAGGCAGTCAGGCCGCACAAGCACTATCGAAATGAACAAGAAAAAAGATAAGATCAGGAAAACAAGCGGGACAGATCTTTCTGAACAGAAGGGGAACGCAGGCAAGGCAGGCAAATTCTTCAGAAGCCTGTTCATAGTACTTCTGTCGGCATTCTTCGGATCATCCGTGCAGATCTTCGTTATGATACCTAACGGCATGACCTCAGGAGGCCTGCCGGGTGTCGTAAGACTGATCACTCATTTCTTCCCGGAGCTGAGCTATTCGCTGATTTACTACGCATTCTCAATGGTGATACTCATAATCGCGTATTTCACCATGGGCAAAGCGGAGGTAGCCAGGATCATTGCTCTCGCGTTCGCATATCCAGTGATGCTGTTCATATTTGAGCATATGGACTTCGAGCTGCTCGATTCGCCGGATCCGCTGCTCGCATCACTCCTCATCGGAGTATGCTACGGCCTGGCGACAGGAATAGGGTATATAGGAGGATTCTCATCCGGAGGAACGGATACTATTGCCAGGGTCCTGAAGTTCAAGCTGTTCAATCATCTGAGAGTAGGCGATATCCAGATGGCAATGGATGTTACGATCATTCTGATCTCGGCATTCGTGTTCAATACCAATGTAGCATTCTATGCGGTCATAAACGCGGTTGTTGCTGCCAAGGTCATCTCGATGGTAATGCTGGGAGTCAGCGGCAGATATGTTCAGTTCGACGTCATTTCATCAAAGCCTGAAGAGATCACAGAGTACGTACTTAATGAAGTCGACAGAGCTGTTACCTCACATGTTTCCAGAGGTGAGTATTCTCACAGCGAGCGCAGGACACTGACTGTTATCTGCACTCCGAACGAGAGCATCAAGATCAAGAAGTTCGTTGCGGAGATCGATCCGGACGCATTTGCGACAATAATGCCAATATCCAACGTATGGGGCAAGAGGTTCTCGGATATACGCGAGGTCGACAACATGTAATAAGCGTTTTGCACAATACTGAAATACGGGACTGCAGACATGCAGTCCTTTTTCGTTGCAAAAAAACTGCCGCCCGGGGTTGACAGGGGATGCAAGTTGTATTATTGTACTAAGTAGTTAATACAGTAATACAGATCAGCTTGCAACAGAAGGAACAGAATCTGACACTATAGTTGTATAGATGTAAAACTGAAAGGGAACAAAATGGAATGGAATTTTAAAAACGGGATCCCCATCTATACCCAGATAATCGATGAGATGACGATGCGCATCGCCAGCGGGCAGTACAAGCCGGGCGACAAACTCGAATCCGTCAGGGATCTGGCCCTGGATGCGGGAGTCAATCCCAACACCATGCAGAGGGCACTTGCCGAGCTTGAGCGAAGGGGGCTGGTTTTCTCCGAAAGGACAAGCGGCAGGTTTGTCACGAAGGATGAGAGCATACTGAAAGCGCTGCACGAAGAGCTGGCGGGAAAATACTTTGAGGAGCTTACGGACAAGCTTCATAAGATAGGGATGTCCGGTGAAGAGATCACAGTTGCTGTAGAGAAGTGGCTCGGGGACATCAGGTAAGGAGTGTGAGACATGGCAAGAATTGAATTAAATGATCTTACAAAGGAATTCGGCAGCATCACGGCACTCGACAGTGTGTCGCTGCAGCTGGAAAAAGGACAGATAGTCGGACTGCTGGGGCCTAACGGATCGGGCAAGACTACTCTGATCAAGATCCTGAACGGGCTTCTGACACCGACTGCAGGCAAAGCCCTTATAAGCGGCATGGAGCCGGGCGTTGAGACCAGGAAGGTGGTAGCATTCCTGCCTGACAGAAACGCGCTGCCTGAATACATGACAACAACGCAGCTGATGGATATGTACCAGGACTTCTTCGCAGATTTCAACAGGGAGAAAGCAGAGAACATGATCGCTGACCTCGGCATAGATATGAAACAGCAGATGAAGAATATGTCCAAGGGAACCAAGGAAAAACTGCAGCTGTGCCTGGTGATGGCAAGAGAAGCTGAAGTGTATCTTCTCGATGAGCCTATAGGCGGAGTCGATCCGGCGACAAGAGATTACATACTCAGAACTATCATTTCAAATTACAGCGAAGACGCTGTCGTTGTGATCTCCACCCATCTCATTTCAGATGTTGAGTCGGTGCTTGATGATGTTATCTTCCTTAAGGAGGGCAGAGTGGTACTCCACGGTCCTGCAGATGAGATACGTGAGGAGAAGGGCGAAAGCATAGATCAGCTGTTCAGGGAGGTGTTCAGATGTTAGGCAAACTGTTAAAATATGAGATCCCTGCACTGGGACGCAAACTTGTACCTTTATACATAGGATGGGCGGTCACCGCAGCGCTGCTTGGACTGGCGGTAGGGCCGGCATCTTCAAAGTCGGACTTCATGGTCGTGATATCCGCTATGCTGTATTCGGCAGTTGCTGCTGCAGTTCTGGTGATGGCAGTCGTCATGATCATTCAGAGATACAGCAAAAGCCTTCTCGGAGATGAAGCGTATTTCTACCAGGTGTTGCCGGTAACAGCATCAGAACACATAGTCAGCAAAGCCGTTTCTGCCCTGATATGGGTGCTTCTCTCGGGAGCAGCAATGCTTCTGACAGGTCTTCTCATAGCCATTTTCAGCGGGAGCCTGAAAGAATTTTTTGGAATCCTGCCGGATATCTTCAGGGGTATAAAAGGCGCTGAATGGCTTATAATCCTTGAATTCCTGATCCTGTTTGCTTTAAGCATCACCAAGAGCGTGATGGCAATATATGCAGCCATCACCATAGGACACCAGGCTCAGAAACATACTACGCTTGCTTCGATCGGAGCATATATAGCTGTGCTGTGGTTCGAGGCGATCGTCGGAAGGGCATGTGCAGGATTATATCCGGATCTCATCATGACATTCGACATATATGATTTCCATAAAATCTTCTTCGGAGCGCTGATAATCACTCTGGCATTCATGGCGATATACTTCTTCATCTGCAAGTACCTGATGGAAAAAAGACTCAACCTCAACTGATATCACAATTGAAATGGCTCTTACTGTCATCAAATACGAAAAAACTGGCGGATTCAGATCCGCCAGTTTTTATTACCTGGGTTCTATCGGAGGAGCTCGCCTTCGTTACCGTATCTCTCTGCAGGGATCATTGTCTTGCCATCTGTACGCCAAGTCCTGTGGATGCCTAAGTTTATTATTTGACTATAGCGGAAACCGCGCAGCAGCAGAATGAGTAGGGAGGCGAAACTTTGATAATCATTTAACAAAAAAATGATGTAAAGAAAGCTTTACATCAGCTGAAATGCAGGGATTGTATGCATAAAAATGCATGGCCAACAATTATTATTTGGGCTGAGCAACAATAAACCGGGACAATAATTGTGGGAAATGGCTCGGAAAGGGGTAATATTGACAATTAATTAACGAAGTTCAGGCTCTTGTTACATTAATAACTAATCGCTCAAAGCCTTGAAAATCAAGGTTTTACTCTTTGAAGTGAATGCTTGAACGGCTGTGAACAAGCTCATTAATGTGAAGTTAATATCAATTTAAGATTGACTTAACATGAGAATTGGTCAATAATTAGTGTATGTTAAATATTGTCACCAATTTATCATCTTATTGCGACAATTCGTATCAAAATAACCCGAAACTATTCTGGATATCGAAAATGCCGTAAAAAGTAACCACGAAATCGGACCGGACAGGTCGTGAGGATCCACGCCGGACGTAAGGTAAAATTTACCAGTTTTAAATCAAAATAAGCGCTGTAGGGTGGCAATAGAAAAGGAGTTTTATATGAGTTCTGAAATGATAACCTTTATACTTTACTTCGTCGCTCTGATGGGAGTAGTAATCTACTTCTACATCAAGGACAAGCAGAGAAGCCAGGAAGACTACTTCCTCGGCGGCCGTGCAATGGGACCTTGGGTAACAGCTCTCTCAGCACAGGCTTCAGATATGTCAGCCTGGCTGCTGATGGGACTTCCTGGATCGATCCTCGCATTCGGATTCGGTCAGATCTGGATCGGTATCGGACTTGCTCTCGGTACTGCTCTCAACTGGATCCTCTGTGCGAGAAGACTGAGAGTATTCTCAGAGGAAGCTGATGACTCCATTACTATCCCGCAGTTCCTCGCAAACAGATTCGATGCTGACACCAAGACACTGCAGGTAATCTGTGCTGTTATCTTCCTGTTTGCTTACACCATCTACGTTGCATCCGCATTCGTAGCAGGTACTACAGTATTCGGAACACTGTTCCCGGGAATCTCGACAACACTCGCTATGGTCATCTTCGCACTTCTGATCGTATTCTATACGATCTTCGGCGGATTCACCGCAGTATGCTGGACAGACTTCTTCCAGGGCATGCTGATGATGATCGCTCTGATGGCAGTTCCTATCGTAGTTATTGCTACACATCAGAACCTCGATACATCACTTCTGTCCAAGGTATATGAGTACACAGATGCAAGCGGTGCAGTTGTAACATGTGACTTCGGTAGCGGAATCTTCAGCGCAAGCTGGCAGGATATTGCAACAGGTCTTGCTTGGGGTCTCGGATACTTCGGTATGCCGCACATCATCGTAAGATTCATGTCGATCGAGAAACCTTCACAGATCAAGAAGTCTTCAACCATCGCTATCGTATGGGTACTGATCTCACTCGGAAGTGCATGCCTCATCGCTTACTTCGGCAGAATGCTCGTAGCTGACGAGCTCCTCCCATATGGACTGCAGAAGCTGGTATTCATCACAATGGCAAGAAAGTTCTTCCCACCAGCACTTTCAGGACTGCTGCTCGCAGCTATCATCGCTGCTTCAGTATCGACAGCAGACTCTCAGCTGCTCGTAGCTTCCAGCTCATTCACAGCTGACCTTTACACACTGTTCAAGAAGAATGTAAGTGAGAAGGAAGCCGTTCTCGTTGGACGTATCGTAGTAGTAGTTATCGCATTCATCGCTTACATGATCGCTTCTTCAAAGGGAGCAGGAGCTCAGGCTATCATGAACCTGGTAGAGAACGCATGGGGCGCATTCGGTGCTTCATTCGGTCCGGTAATCATCCTGTCACTCTTCTGGAGAGAGTTCAACTACAAGGGTGCTATCGCAGGTATCATCGCCGGTTTCGTAGTAGACCTCGGATGGCTGTTCGGCGGTCTCTCAGCAAGCACAGGCGTATACGAGCTGCTGCCTGGATTCATCTGCGGCGCACTCGTTGCATTCATCGTTGCCAAGGTCACACCGACTCTCGATAAGGAAAGAGCAGTATTCGACAAGGCAAGAGAAAGAGATGCAATTGCTGACTAATACTTTAGACTGATCACTATATCAATAATGATCGGTTCGGGTTATAGAGGTGCATACCGTAAGGTGTGCACCTCACTTTTTGTCTTAAATGACCACGGAAGGGGCCGGTGTAAAAGGCGTTTTACACACTTGCCATCGCTGATGTAAAAAACGCTTTACATGTTGAAATTTCAACGTTTTCGCGTCATAAAATCTGTATAGAAAAGTTCAAAAAAGCTCCATGCGGGAGTAGTATTCAGACAAGCACCCTGACCGGATGCCTGTCTTTTAATTTGCAGGCAGACCGGCCGGAATATCAGAAATACGCAGATGCGTATTCTCTGTTAGCGATGCAAAAAAAGAGAGGTGATTGCGGATGCGAACAGACAGAAAGACATTCAGAAGAAAGGCCCTGCTGCTGGTCCTCGCACTGACGCTGGTGCTCGGGATCATGCCGTTTGAAGCCGGGGCAAGTGCCGCTCTTCCGAATCTGAATGACAAGAGCGTTTACTACACTCCTGACTACAAGAGCGGAGAGTGTATTCTCTCTTCATGTAAATGCATGTTCAGAAGAGCAGCAATAATGAGAGGGTCACACGAGTGGGACACCATAACGAACACAGCGCTCAGGGGAATCGCGACCAATAAGTCCGGACTGTTCCGCCATTCTTTTGATTACACTAATGACGGAATAACATATACTGTGTCGATCATGGACCTTAAGGGAACAGAAGCAGCCAAAATCAATACGGTTGCAAATATGCTGCTGAATCACCCTGAGGGCATCATCGTATGGGGAAGCAATGCAAACAGCGCAGGCCCTCATGCAGTCCTTGTTACAGGCTGCACGCGTGGTGTATTGTATGCAGCTGATTCAGTTTACAACACAAACGGACGTAATTACGGCATCAGAGCATGGAATGATACTTCGATGAAATCCATATCCAATTGTACGGATATCTGGTATATAAGCAAGATCAACGGAGTATCCCAGAAGACCCCTCAGTCAGGCAGCGCAGCTACGCAGGCAGGCTATGTAAAGCCTGATCCGCTGGTACACATTATCAATGTGAGAGCGCCACAGTCGATAAAGAAGGGCAGATCATTCAGTATCAAGGGAAAGATCTATTCCCTCAGAAAGATGAAGCGCGTCAGAGTACAGATACTCAGGGCATCAGGAAAGACTGCTATATCTGTAACTACCAAGCCGAACAGAGCTTACTACAACCTCAAAAAGCTTGACAGAAGAGTCAAGTTCAGAAAACTCAAGAGGGGTACATATACGTACAAGGTGAAGGCTCAGACATCACGCGGCTGGGAGACTCTGGTTGAACAGGGCTTCACTATCTACTAGAGAACAGCTGACAGCAGACAGGAGCACTGACGTAAGACAGGACAGCGGACCGGTACATTCCGGTCCGCTGTTTTTTCGGCAGGTTTAAGGATGGTTTAAACTTCGGGATCTATCTTATACCTGCAAGCAGTTAAGGTACTGACAGAAGGCACTAAGAAAAAGAGGGGAAAACATGTCACTGAAAACAAGAGGAAAAAAATACATTGCATTAGGTCTTGCGGCACTTCTGATGATGTCAGCGGCAGCCTGCTCACAGGAGGCTGCTGAAGCGGCTGAGACAGCCGCAGATTATCTGACTAAGGAAGATATAACCGTCAACGAGACGATCGAAAACAGCGCTGACGGGGAACATGCCATTGAGGTAAGCGGGGAGGAAGCAGAATACTCGAATACCGGAGTTACCAAGACCGGTGATTCAGACGGGGATGAAGCAGACTTCTACGGTGAGAATTCAGCGATCTTCGCCACAGAAAAAGGAACACTTACTATAAAGGATTCACTGATCGAGACAAACGGAACACATGCCAATGCGGTATTCTCATACGGAGAAGGCACCGTGGTCAACATCGCCGATTCCGTGATCGAAACCAGCGGGAACTGTTCCGGCGGACTCATGACAACGGGCGGTGGTACGATGAACGCTGAGAACCTGACGATCAACACATCAGGCAACTCCTCCGCAGCCATCAGATCAGACAGAGGCGGCGGTACAGTAAATGTCACAAAGGGCTACTACAAGACGACCGGAACAGGTTCTCCTGTCATCTATTCGACAGCAGATATCACTGTCAGTGATGCGTACATGGAATCCACTGCGTCACAGGGTGTCGTAGTAGAGGGGAAGAACTCAGTAACACTGAAGAATGATACTCTGGTGGCTGACAACAACACCAAGAATGGAGACAAGTCTGACTACTATCAGGCGGTCATGATCTATCAGTCCATGTCCGGAGACGCCGCAGAGGGAAATTCATCATTTACCGCAGAAGGCGGCAGCATCACCAACAAGAACGGAGACATATTCTTCGTAAACAACACTGCAACAGACATAAGCCTCACAGGAGTCAGCATCACTAACGAGGACGCAGAAGGGAACTTCCTGAGAGCTGAAGCAGCAGGCTGGGGAAATGAAGGCTCCAACGGCGGCAAGGTCAATCTGAATGCATCAGCACAAACGATCGAAGGAAACATAATCGTTGATGATGTATCTGTACTCAACATGTATCTGAAGGACAAGTCCTCCTTCAGTGGTGCGATCAATACAGACGGTCAGAAGGGCGATGTGTATGTGGAGATCGAAGACGGAAGCACATGGACACTGACTGCGGACTCTTATGTAAGCGGCCTCACTGTCAGCGAAGGTGCAGCAATTGACCTCAACGGACACAAACTCTATGTAGACGGCAAGGAGTACACTGAAGGATCAGCATCAGAGGGAACAGCCTTTGAAGTCAAGACTGAATCAGGCGGCTCCGGAGCTTCTGACGGCATGCCTGGTGACGGGCAGACTCCTCCTGACGGCGGTCAGGGAGGACCGGGCTCAGGAGACAGCAGCGGAAAGCCTTCGGGTAATCCGCCTGCAAAGCCGTCCGGTGACAACGGCGGGGAACCGCCTGCAAAGCCGGGAAGTGACTCAGCAGCATAAACAAAGCAAGAATGATTTATAAAAAGGACTCCTGCGCGTATAGCGCAGGAGCCTTTGCTTGTGTGTTGTTTTTATCCGGGATGACCGGAACGAAGCTCAGAGAGCTTTATTTTGCGATGTAGCGTGTCTCGATGTAGTATCTCTTCTCGTTGGCTTCGCCCATGGAGAAGGTCTTGCGAGGCAGTGCTCCGTCTGCTGCTACTGCAGGGAAGAGCATGAACTTGTCCATTGCAGGGAGCATGAATCCTGCATTGCCGTCTCTTGCTGACAGCTTTTCAACTGCATCTGTACCGTGGATGTAGTCGATATCGCATTCCTTGTTCTCCTTGACCATGATGTCAAGTACGTGCTGGAGGCATCCTACCTCGAGCTTGTTGGAAGGCTCCTCAACTACGATCTTGCCTCTCTGTGTGCCTGTGATGTAAGGGATCTGGAATGCGCCGGCAGGTACTTCTGCATCTGCATCAGCGAGATATGCCTTGCCGTTGGACTCGTTCAGAAGCGAAACGACCTTATTTACCATATCCATTCCGCTCTGGCCTTCCTTAGCGAAGATGACTCTGTGGATAGGCTCAAATACGATACCTTCATCGTGGATGTTCTCGATCTCGCAGAGTGCATATCTTGCAGGGTGATTCTCGATCTCTTCAGGTGTGAGAGTCTTCTTGATGTTCTCCCATGCAGTCTTGGCAGTTGCGAGTGAGTGGTTGCCGTCTCCCATAGCCTGGAAGATAACATTTCCTGCTCCATACTTCTTCTCAGCCTCATCATAGAGAGCGGAGAGAGCTTCCTGCATTCCTCCAAGGTTCTCTTCCTTGATGAACGAACCTGTGATATGTCCGCCGTCCATCATGAGGTCTGTATCATAGATGACCTCTCTTGGCTGATCAACGAGCGGCTCGATAACTGTTTTGCCCGGATCATCGATAAGGATGATGATGTGAGGCATTTCGATAGGAGCATCACCTCTGATCCTGAGACGAGGCGGGATCCTCTCTACTACTGTACCCTCAGTAGCTCTTGTGAGTGATGTGGAACCCTTGTTGAAATCATATGCTTCAAGGTCTGTTGCAATAACAAGACCCATACGTGTACGTCCTTCAGCGGTCCTCTTGATGAGCATGCATCCAGGCTCCATTTTGCGCAGTGTACCGTCTGCAAGATACTTGTCCATTGCAGCGCGGACTGCCTTGATGCGGTCTGCTTCGTCAGGTCCGTCGAGATAGAGCTCAGGGAGCATAAGGCGGAGAGCAGACGGGCTGTCACCGACGATCTCTTCGACTTTGTCCCAGTACTCCGGCTCGGATGTGTACTGGTCGCAGGCTACGACTGCCCATTTAAAGTAGTCGGTGCCTTCCTTCGGCAGCATCATTTCAGGGATATGAAGACCGAATTTACTCCAATCATAAGTTGCCATAATTTAACCTCCGGTTGATTATGCATTGTGTAAAGCAAAAGTGTTGTTTTGTGGTCTCCGGAACCGTCCGCGAGGATGTACTTTCCGGCAGAAATCTGCCCGAAGACCATTCATCTAATTATCGAATAAATCCCGTTATAATTCAAGGACTAATATGCTATAATAATGATGTCTGAGAGACTGTGATCTTCTCAGACACAGCCGCAGCATCCGGTCCTGGACCGATAGTTTTCCTGAAAGGAGATCAGTTATGTATAAATACTATGGGGGGCTCCTTCGATGGCGTGAAATAAAGGCTGCGGCAGGGTATATTCATCAGAACAGCATTCAACATTAAGGACACAGAGATTCTATGCATACGTGTCCTGCGTGGACGAATGCTTTTTTAGTCTGAACAGAAGTAAAGCTAACGGAGGTAATGAAAAAATGATTTCCAATGCAATGAAACCTTTCCTGGCAGGAAGCTCGACTATCAGAGCCATGTTCGAAGAAGGAAAGAGAATGGCTAAGGTTTACGGCGAAGAGAATGTCTATGACTTCAGCATAGGCAATCCGGGGCTCAATCCGCCACAGGAAGTGTTTGATGCCATAGACGAGATCAACCACAAGCTTGATCCTCACTATGTACACAGCTATCCGTCCAATGCCGGATATGAATCAACAAGAAAAGCTGTCGCTGATGACCTGAACGAGAGAGCCGGTGGAGATTATTTCGATGCAGACCACATCATCATGACATGCGGTGCCGGATATGCTATCAACATCATAAACAAGTGCATTTTCGATCCTGGCGACAAGCTTGTAGTATTTGCTCCTTATTTCGTTGAATACGGCAACTGGGCACGCAACTGGGGCGCTGATACTCTCGTGGTACCTGCTAATCCTGAACTTAAATTTGACCCTGATGCTGAGGCCCTGAGAGAGATCCTCGTACCTGAGGTCAAGGCGGTAATGCTCAACAACCCTAACAACCCTACAGGCAAGATCTATTCAAGAGAAGCTCTCGATGCTGTAGCTGATGTTCTCAGAGAGGCAGAGGAGAAATTCGGACATACTATCTATCTGATCTGCGATGAGCCGTACAGAGAACTGGTTTATGACGGCTCTGACGTTCCGTTCCCTGGCGACTACTACAAGGATTCACTGATCGCTTATTCATGGTCCAAATCCCTGTCTATGCCTGGAGACAGAATCGGATACGTAGCCGTTCCGAAGTTCGCTGAAGGACACGAAGAGCTCGCACAGGCCCTTGTCGTAGCCGGCAGAGTACTCGGCGGGACCAATGCTCCGACGATCCAGGAACTGATAGTTGAAAGATGCCTCAAGGAGAGGTCTGATCTTGACTATTACAAGAGAAACGCTCAGGATCTGTACAGAATCGTTCATGAAGAAGCAGGTTTTGAATGCATCTATCCGCAGGGCGCTTTCTACATGTGGATCAAGTCACCTGTGGAAGACGAAAAAGAATTCGTTCAGGCTGCCAAGGAAGAGAGAATCCTGATCGTACCGGGAAGCTCCTTCGCAGGTCCGGGATGGGTAAGGGCATCCTTCTGCATAGCCAACGAGACGATTCTGAGATCAACCGAATCCTGGCATAACCTCGGAAAGAAATACGGTCTCATGAAATAATGTGACACCGGGGACGGTTCTCTCTGTCATATTTCAATAATGCAAATCAAAAGCAGCATTTTTCATTGTCTGACGCAATAGGAAATGCTGCTTTGTTTCGTATGATATTCAGTTATCCGTAAAACATGACAGTGAGAACCGTCCCCGGCATCACTTTATCTCTGTGGTACTGTGCCCGGCTTTACTCCCGGTACGATACTGATCCTGTCTTCAGCTGCTGCTGCGATCTCGCCGAAGTCCTGAAGGACTTCTTCGCCTCTGAGGACTCTGAGGCAGCCTGCTGCGAGAGCTTCCATCTCGTATTCGCCTGCCATGACTTCAACAGGGCAGATGAATGATACGTGATCAGTGATATATTCGGATACATACTTGGAGTATGAGATGCCGCCTGTCAGGATGATGCGGTCAACCTTGCCGCATACTGTTGCTGCGAGCTTGGCGATATCCTTGGCAACGCTGAGGCACATTGCTTCATATACGATTGCTGCATACTTGTCTCCGTCAGCGATCATTTTCTCTACGTCACGTGCATCTGCTGTGCCGAGATGAGCGATGAGACCGCCCTTGCCGTGGAAGAGCTTCATGGCTTCCTTGTATGAATACTTGCCGCTGTAGCAGAGGTCTACAAGACGCTTTGCGCTGACTCCGCCGCCTCTTTCAGGTGTGAAGTTGCCCTCATCATCGTTGACGGAATCGATGTTGACACCGTCCTTGTACAGCCTGATGGAGCTGCCGCCGCCGAGATGGGCAACGATGAATGTGCACTCCTCAAACTTCTTTCCGAGCTTTTCCTCTGCGCATTTGATAGCCATGGCTCTTGTGTTGAGTGTGTGGCCGACTGTGAAATGAGGAAGTTCAGGAACACCGCTTACTCTGCAGAGAGGGATCTTCTCATCCGTTCCGATAGCATCATAAATGCATACAGGGATACCGTATTCCTTGTTGAGGTCGAATGCGATCATGCTTCCGATCAGGGAAGGATGCTTGGCGAGATCCTCAGGCCTTGTCAGGAAGTCGATCATTGCCTGGTCGATACTTATTGCCCCGTGAGGACAAGGCAGGATATTGCCGCCTCTTGAAACGGCAGCTGTCAGTGAATCCATGCTGACGCCGTTGGCAGCCATTGATTCCCTGATTTTGTTGTATCTGAACTCATACTGCTCTGTAACATCGCCAAAAGGTGCGAGCTCCTCTGTTGTATGGCGGATGGTGTCGTTGAATACTTCTTTGTCGTCGTCGTAAACTGCGATCTTGCTGGAAGTCGATCCGAGGTTCATTACGAGAATTCTCTCTGTGCCCATAAATGTTCTCCTTTGCTGTTATATCTGAAAAAATCTGAAGCGTGGTCTTGAAATGTGCCTGCCGGACTTCCAGGCTGCTGCCCCTCATGTATCCGCAGAACATCCACAAGATATATTATCATATTGAATTACAGAAAAAGTGAGCATTTCAAGGAAAAACCCCGGGTGCTCACTTTTCTATATTATCAGTCAGTAATTATGTTCTAGAGATCTGCTGCCTCAGCTTCGATCTCAGCTGCTTCGCTGCTGTCCTCAGCGCCATCATACTCATTGGTGAGATGGAACTTGTCGAGCAGGTACATGACCAGTCCGAGTGCCATGCCTGTAAGTGCAGCCAGGCTCATTCCGGAGAGCTGAGCTGAACCAAGCTTGATAGCGATACCTGAGAGACCGACAACGAATACTACGGAAGTCATTGCAAGGTTGCGAGGCTTGGAGTAGTCGATCTTGGCATCTACCATCAGACGGATACCGCTTGCTCCGATCATTCCGTAAAGCAGGAAGCTGACGCCGCCCATTACAGGACCAGGGATGGTCTGGATGAGAGCCGATGCCTTGCCGATGAATGAAAGAAGGATCGAGAATGCAGCTGCGCCGCCGATGACCCATACGCTGTATACCTTGGTGATGGCCATGACACCGATGTTCTCACCGTAAGTCGTAGTAGGGCATGAACCGCAGAATCCGGAGAGTGCTGTCGAGAAACCGTCAGCGAACATGGATCTGTGGAGTCCCGGATCCTTCAGAAGATCCTTACCTACGACCTCGGATGTAACGACCTGATGTCCGATGTGCTCGGAAACAACTACGAGAGTTGCAGGAATGATGATCAGGATAGCCTGCAGGCTCCACTGCGGTGTCTGGAATGCAGGAAGCTCGAATACAGGAGACTGGCCAACAGACGAGAAGTCAACAAGTCCGAATGCAAGTGCAAGGCAGTATCCTGCAATGATCGAGATCAGGATGGCGATGGCGCTTGCAAATCCTCTGTACAGTACTCCGCCGAATACAGCAAGGAGAAGTGTGACCAGGAAAACGGTGAGGACCTTAGGGTCAAGATTCTCTACCATGGTTCCGTCAGAATTCAGGATGCCGCCTGTCTGTGCTGCGTTGCCTGCGAGCTCAAGACCGATGAGAGCGACAACAGGTCCCATAGCAGCCGGAGGGAGGATGGCGTCGATCCACTTGGTCCCTACGAACTTGATCAGAATTGCGATCGCGCACATCAGGAGACCGGTCACAACGAATCCGCCGAGTGCATATCTGTATCCGAGACCTTCAGTTCCGATGACAAGAAGTGCAGGGGAGATGAAGGCGAATGAGGAACCGAGATATGCAGGAGCTTTGCCCTTGGTGCAGATAATGAAGATGAATGTTCCGATGCCGTTCATGAGAAGGGCGATGGAAGGATTGATCCCGAGGATGTACGGTACAAGCACTGATGCGCTGAACATAGCGAAAGTGTGCTGGATCGAAAGCGGGATACCTTTGCTCAAAGGGACTCTTTCCTGGATCCCAATGATTTTTCTCTGTTGCTTAGCCATAATTACCTCTTTCATTTAAACTATAAAATTTCCACGAACATTATACTGTCGCGCAGAGAAGGCCACAACGATTTGAGGATAGTCATTTTGTATTTTTTGAGATAAAGCGTGAAAAACTATCAAAAAGCCGAACGTGCAATAATTTGAAGAAAGAGTTGTTCGCACTAAAAAACGGGCAAAAAGAGCCCGCAGAAGTGGTATGGGGAATGATTGACTCACTTGCATATTGTGGTAATATTTACTCATGAGTAAGACAATAGATGATGAAAAATTAAGAGAAGCGAAGGCTAAGCTTGCGTGCCATATTGAACCGCCGAAGGGGAGCCCTTATGCAGAAATGCTCGCTCAGAGCGGGCTTGATTCTGATGCCCCGGAAGAGACTGTATCATCATGCGGAACGGCGGCCCCTGTACAGGGTGAGAAGATACGTCTGACAGAGATGACCAGTGCCGGCGGATGAGGCGCCAAAATAGGACCGGGTGTCCTGTCAGATATACTTTCGGGTCTGCCTAAGATCAGCGACCCGAGGATCCTTGTGGGATTTGAAAGCAGCGACGATGCGTGCGTGTACAAGGTGTCTGATGATGTTGCACTGATCAACACGGTGGACTTCTTCCCGCCTATAGTTGACGATCCGTACATGTTCGGACAGATAGCTGCTGCAAACTCGCTCAGCGATGTCTATGCTATGGGCGGAGAGCCGAAGCTCGCCATGAACCTGCTGACATTCCCTAATAATAAGCTGCCGCTTGATGTGGTCAAAGCTATCCTCGAGGGCGGAAATGACAAGGTCAATGAAGCGGGTGCAACGATCGTCGGCGGGCACAGCATCGACGACAAGGAGCCGAAGTACGGACTGTCTGTGACCGGTTTTGCACATCCTGATGATATCCTCAGCAACAGCGCATGTGAGGGGGATCTGCTGGTCATAACCAAGAAGATCGGAACAGGTATTCTGACTACAGCAGCCAAGGTAGACCTCCTGACTGATGAAGAGAATGCTGAGATGGAAGCAACGATGGCATTCCTGAACAGGTATGCATGGGAGGCCATGAAGGGCGTGAAGGTCGACGGATGTACAGATATCACCGGGTTCGGACTCATAGGTCATGCTGCCGAGATGGCACGTGCGGGAAATGTCACGCTCGAGCTGTACAGCCATAAGGTGCCGGTATTCCCTAAAGCCATAGAGATGGCGACGATGGGCATAATACCTGCCGGTGCATACAGAAACAGGGACTACACAGAAGGCGAAGTCATGGAGTTCCTCTCCAGGGACCCGATGCGCGATGCGATGCTGAGAGCAAGACTCGACTGCCTCTACGATCCGCAGTCATCAGGCGGACTTCTGATAGCCGTCAAGGAAAAGGAACTGCCGAGGCTGATAGAGCAGCTCGGTGAGAAGGGCTGCGAGACTGATGTGATCGGCGCATTCAAGCAGAAGAAGGGAAAATTCTCTATAGAGATCCACGATTAGCATAATCAGGCAAAATAATAACAGCATGGAGCCGGAGGCTTCCATGCTGTTTTTCTGTATCCTATTCCGCTCAGTTCTGCAGTCTGGACCTTACGTATTCCATGAAGGCCTCTGCAGCAGGGGACAGAGAACTGCTTCTGAGAGTGATCATGTAGAATGAACGCTCTTCGTCAAAATCCTCTATCTGGATTATCCTTGTGCGGCTTCCGATAGTTGATGCGACTTTTTCTGAAATGATCGCCACGCCAAGTCCGGCTTCTACGGCACGGATCACTGAATCCATATCGTCGAAAAGAGCGGCGACATCAAAGACTTCCTTATCGTAGCCCATGGCAACAGCCGCATCCTCAAACGACTTGCGTGTAGCTGAGCCTGTCTCGCGCCAGATGAAAGGATAGGTAACAGCCTCAGACATGGTGATCCTGTCCGGGATATCTGAAGAGGCCGGTGCTATCATTACGACCTTGTCGGTAAAGACCTTGACCGATTCAATGCCTCCGCCCCCGGGTTCATCTCCGATGAATCCTATCTCACCGCGGCGCTCTGTGATGTTATCGATAACAGTCTGTGTATCCGAAGAAGAAACATAATACTGGATGCCGCTATGCTCCATCCGGAAACCTGCAAGAAGATCCGGAAGGAATGTGACTGCCGGAATCGAAGAGCTCTGGATCTCAAGGATACCTTCAACTCTGTCGCTGCTGTTATCGAGCGCGTCGAAAGCCTGGGCTCTCGCATTGATCATCTCGACTGCATATTTATAGAACTTGGCGCCCTGAGGGGTCATTTCCACAGCACGGCTCTTGCGGTCCAGGAGCTTGACTCCGAGTTCCTTCTCAAGATTGCGTATATGTGTGCTGATCGTGGGCTGGGTGAAGAAAGTCGCGTCTGCGGCCTTGCTGAAGCTCTTGTATCTTACTACGTTTACGAAAGCTTCTATCTGTTTGAAATCCATTAAAAAACTCCTCCTAATCCATACCCAGGAGCTGTACTTTGGTCACTCCTGGAATATTGCTGATATCTCTGATCATATCGTCCAGAGCACCGGCATCCTCACCAAGCTCGAGTGTGATAACTACGTTGGCCTTGGCGTCTACGGGAGGATTCTGAGTGATTGTCCAGACACTGTAATCGTAGCCGGAGATGACTCCGATAACGGTTGAAAGGATACCTACCTTGTGGCTGATCATCATGCTGATGATAGCGTGACGGCCCATTGAGACTGTGCTTATGTTTCTCACCAGGTCTTTGTACTTATAGTAAGTACTGCGGGATATCCCGACCATTTTTACTGCTTCACTGACATCTCTTGCCTGGCCGTCATCCAGCAGTTCTCTGGCCTGGACGACCTTTTCGAAATACGGAGGCAGTAATGCTTTGTCTACGATCAAGTATTTGCTTTGCATAGTAATGATAACCTTTATTATTAGATTTTTCAATAATGGACAGGCGGGCACCTGTTAACAATTGTTTAATGCGATATGTATCGCAGATTAACTCAGATGCGCCGGTCTTATTCTGATTTTCCGATCACATAGTCCTTCATGTCAGAGATCTCAATGACATCCCCGTGCCTTACCTCGCGCGAGAATATCCCGGCAAGGCCTTCAGGTACAGGCGCGCCTGTGACCTCATGTACTCTGTTCATGTTGGCTTCGTCACTTTCCGAGAGCTCCTCGCCGAGAGCTTCAAGGACTGCGCGTGAGAACTTGTACGGGGAAGCCGTCGACAGGACGACTGATGCTGCACCGTGCTCAGATGCTCCTGATACTGCATGTCCTGCATCCAGTTTCTCCATGCAGGCCCACGCTATGGATGTGTGAGTGTCCATCAGATAGTGCTCTCTGTTGAAAACATCCCTGATAGCTGCTGCGCCTTCATCATCATCAGCGCAGACTCCGGCGAATACCGAAGTGATCTCAGCGAGCTCCTCAGCAGTGATCTGATACTCACCGTTCTCCGAAAGAGCCTTCATATACTCAGCTGTGTGCTCTGCACCGCATACGTAGTACAGCAGTCTTTCGAGGTTGCTTGAAACGAGAATATCCATGGAAGGAGATGTCGTCTTGTGGAACGGCCTCTTTCTGTTATAGTGACCTGTCTCAAGGAACTCAGTCAGTACATCATTGCGGTTGGATGCGCATACGAGTCTTCCGACAGGCAGTCCCATCTTCAGGGCAAAATATCCGGCCATGATGTCGCCGAAGTTGCCGGTAGGTACGATGTAGTCGACCTTGTCTCCGTCGCTGATCTCACCTGAAGCGAGAAGCTGGCTGTATGCGGCAAAATAGTATACGACCTGCGGAACAAGTCTTCCTATATTTATGGAATTTGCACTTGAAAGAGAAACTCCGTCCACAGGATGCGGGATCTCACGGAAGAGGGCCTTGACTCCTGTCTGTGCATCATCGAAGTTGCCGCGGATAGCACATGCGCATGTATTGGAGCCCGGAGCTGTTACCATCTGGAGACGCTGTGTCTCGGATACTCCGCCGTGAGGGTAGAAGACTACGATCCTTGTTCCCGGGACATCGCTGAATCCGCAGAGTGCAGCGCTGCCCGTGTCACCTGATGTTGCAGTGAGGATCATGATCTCATCCCTGAAGTCGTTCATGTCGCGTGCAGCAGTCAGCAGGTTAGGAAGAGCTGAAAGAGCTACATCCTTGAATGCCGAAGTAGGTCCGTGATACAGCTCCAGCACGTGGCTGCCGCCTACTTTTACTACAGGTGTTATCTCAGGTGCCGAGAACTTTCCCTCGTAGCTTCTTGTGACGAGCTCTTCTATCAGAGCATCGCCGTAGTCAGGGAAGAAGATGTTCCAGACGGCCCTGGCCATTCCGCGGAAATCCTTGCTGATGATATCGTGATAGTCACATTTGATGTCCTCAAGGTGTTCCGGTATATACAGTCCGCCGTCAGGTGCCTGACCGCTGAGTATGGCGCGGCTTGAACTGACCTTGTGGGACGGATTTCTTGTGCTTATGTAGTTGATCATAATGCTGTCCTCTCTTTATGTTGAAAATTGTCCGCAATTATGTTACATTATTTCTGCGTCAAAGACAAGTGTTTTCGTGTCGCGGACACAGCTGCGAGTCTTGTCCGCAGTCAACGGAAAATGAAAAAAATTTTCAGAAATGTTTGTGATTATTCACAAAAATATACGGGGTGCACTGTCGCGAAAACACAAAAGAAGCGGATTGCTTTTCTAAAAGTACAAAATATATTCGGAGGTAAAAGTATGAAGATCGCCATTATGGGATTCGGAACAGTCGGAAGCGGAGCGTATGATGTTGCAATGGCTGCCGGCGGCATCGAGGTAGTCAAGATCCTCGATCTGGTAGTAAGAAAGGGCTATGAGGACATAGCAGACCGTTTTACACAGGATCTTACAGAAATTACCGGTGATCCTGAGATAGAACTCGTTGTAGAGGCAATGGGCGGCGTCGACACACCGAGGAAGTTCGTCCTTGAGTGTCTGAAGGCCGGCAAGAGCGTTGTGACACCTAACAAGAACCTCATCAGCGCATGCTACGGCGAGCTGATGAAGACAGCAAAGGAGAACGGGGCAGAGCTGAGATTCACTCCGGCTGCCGGCGGCGGTATCCCTTGGCTGTACAGCCTCCTCAGGACAAGAAGAACAGATAACATCCAGGAAGTAAGAGGAATCGTCAACGGCACATGCAACTTCATACTCGATGCGATGTATGACAGCGGAGCTGATTTTGACGAAATGCTCCAGACCGCCAAGGAGCTCGGCTATGCAGAGGCTAATCCGGCTGCAGACATCGAGGGTACAGATACTCTCAGAAAGACAGTCATCTCCTCGAACCTCGCATTCGGAACCGTAATAGAGGAAGCTGATGTGCCTTGCTACGGCATCGATACCATCACAGCTGCTGATGTTGCTTACCTTAAGGAGCAGGGCCGCGTATGCAAGCTGATGATGAACTCCAGAAAGGAAGGCGATGTCATCACCGCTTATGTGGAACCTGTCGCATTCCCGGCAACAAGCCTCGAGGCCAACGTAAAGACCAACAACAACCTCATCACTCTTGTCGGAGACAAGGTCGGAACTCTCAGCTTCTACGGACAGGGTGCCGGCAAAATGCCTACCGGCGAGTCGGTCATCCAGGATGTTCTCGATATAAGGGACGGAAGAGTGCTCCCGATCCCTCCGGCAGATGCAGAGTGCAGAGTTGACAACGATGCCGCAGTTCACAGATACTACATCAGGCACAACAGAATGTGCGAGCACATCGAGCCGATAATAGACACATACGAAGAGAAGGACGGCATTTTCTACTGCATTTCGAAACCTGTTTCCGTAACAGAGATGCATAAAATGGGACAGCACCGTAAAGAAAAGGGCAAGCCGATGTTCTTCGCGGCGCTTGCAGAATAGGAGGGGCAGCTGATGCTGAAAGTACTTAAATTCGGCGGATCAAGTCTGGCTGACAGCAGCCAGTTCAAAAAGGTAAAGGGCATAGTAGACAACGATGATTCAAGACAGGTAGTCGTAGTCAGTGCTCCGGGCAAAAGGCACAGCGATGACAACAAGATAACTGATCTTCTGTATCTTATACATGCCCATCTCAAGTACGGAGTATCTTACGACAGCATACTTGTCATGATCATGGACAGATATGCAGAGATAAGAGAGACGCTCGGACTTACGACAGGCATCGAGAAGATCATCGATGATACATTTGCCGGAATAGATAAGAAGACTCCGGTGGACTTCATCGTATCAAGAGGAGAGTACTTCTGCGCGAGGCTCATGGCAGAATACCTCGGATATCACTTTGTCGATGCTGCTGACTGGCTCATGTTCGATTACGAGGGCAAGGTCGATACAGCTGCTACAGAGAAAAAGCTCAGAGAGTACAAGGACAGCTACGGAACGATCGTAACTCCGGGATTCTACGGGGCAATGCCTAACGGCGATGTAAGAGTGTTCCCGAGAGGCGGATCGGATATCACAGGAGCGATCGCGGCTGCAGCTCTCAATGCGGATGTATATGAGAACTGGACTGACGTATCCGGAATACTGATGGTAGACCCGAGGATCGTACCTGATCCTAAGACGATTGCGAGAGTCACTTACGACGAGCTGAGAGAGCTCAGCTACATGGGAGCTTCCGTTCTGCACGAAGACACGGTATTCCCGGTCAGACTCAAGGACATACCTGTAAATATAAGGAACACCAATGCTCCTGACGATGCGGGCACTATCATCAGGGAGAACTTTGATGATGAGCTTGAAGAAGAGCACGAAAGATTCATCACCGGTATTGCCGGAAAGAGGAATTTCTCGATCATCAACATATACAAGAGCAGGATAGGAGAAGATAAGCTCGGACTGCTGAGGCAGGTGCTCGAGGTATTCGCCCGCTACGGCGTTCCGGTCGAACAGATACCGAGCGGAGTCGACAGCTTCTCGGTAGTGTTCCCGAGTGACAGCATCAGGGTAAAGAAATATGATCTGATGCATGAACTCAGCGAGAACGAAATGATAGATAACTGCTCTCTGACCGAGGGGATCAGCCTCATAGCCATTGTCGGAAGACAGATGGCATACAGGACCGGTGTCTCGGGTAAGATATTCAAGGCGCTGGGAGAAAACCACGTCAACATCAGGACGATACAGCAGGGCTCTGACGAGATCAACATCATGGTCGGAGTATTTGATGAGGATTTCAACACGGCAATAAGAGTGCTGTATGAAAGCTTTGCCAAATAACAGATAATAATTAAAAAAGAGGTATAGAGATGAAAAAAGTAAACATAGGCGTAATGGGTGCTACAGGTGCTGTAGGACAGGAAATGATCAAGGTCCTGGGAGAGAGGAATTTCCCTGTCGGTGAGCTGAGATGTCTTGCCAGCGCAAGATCTGAAGGCAAAGTGCTGTCAACTCCTTTTGGTGATGTGACTGTACAGAAGACATGCGAGACTGCTTTTGAGGGCCTTGATATCGTGCTGGGCGCTTCCGAGAATGATATCGCAATGGCAATGGCTCCTCACATCAAGGCAGCAGGCGCAGTATTCGTGGACAACTCATCCGCATTCAGAATGGATCCTGAGGTACCGCTGGTAGTTCCTGAAATCAACCCTGAGGATGTAGAGTGGAACAAGGGGATCATCAGCAATCCTAACTGCTCGACGATCATCACTGTTGTCGCTGTCAATGCGATCAACAAGCTTTCACCGATCAAGGCAATGTACGCTTCGACATATCAGGCAACAAGCGGAGCAGGAGCAGCCGGCCCGGTCGAGATGTATGACGAATCCGAGAAGATCCTCGCTGCAAGAGCTGCAGGCGGAAAGGGCAATTCATACGGCGCAGAGATCGAGCCTAAGGTATTCCAGCATCAGATCGCGTACAACGTTATCCCTCAGATCGGCGGATTCGGTGAGAATCTGTACACATCAGAAGAGATGAAGCTTCAGAACGAGGGCCGCAAGATCATGCATCTGCCTGAAATGAATGTGTCCTGCACATGCGTAAGAGTACCGGTAGAAAGATCACATGCTATCTCTGTAAATGTCATCACTGAAGAGAAGCTTGATCTTGATGACGTACGCAAGGCTATCGCTGAGGCTCCGGGAGCAAAACTCTATGATGACAGAGAAAACAAGTTATACCCGATGCCGATCGTGACATCCAACCAGGATATCGTATATGTCGGCCGTATCAGACGCGACCTCGTATGCGAGAACGGCATCAACCTCTGGTGCTGCGGCGACCAGGTAAGAAAGGGCGCTGCTACCAATGCGGTACAGATCGCAGAGCTGCTTCTTAAGTAATGATCTTATGTGACCGCAGCTGACTGTTTACATCACCCCGCTCCGTAAAAGGGCGGGGTTTTCTTATGCGCAGGGAAGGCGCGACAAATAGAAAGCCCCGCATCCTGTGCGGGGCTGTTATTTCGGGTATCCAAAATATCTGTAGGACAAAGAATTTTGTGGTCGAATCTGTAGGAATGCCATTTTCATGCCCTGAATCTGTAGGTCGAATCTGTAGGAATTCATGTTTTTTTGAAAAATAAGAGGAG
>Ga0256404_1003049_pt1 | contig 35322 bp, 64 predicted proteins | sample RumenRJG_01DNA_FD_185990 | JGI IMG/M metagenome (GOLD analysis project Ga0256404, IMG submission 185990) | Bovine rumen microbial communities from Lethbridge, Alberta, Canada - RJG_01 | ecosystem: Host-associated > Mammals > Digestive system > Stomach > Rumen | place: Canada: Alberta | collected... | reverse complement strand
TGTCCTAACTCTTTAGCCACGTTCCAAGTTAAAGTGTTTCCATTAACAGTACAGTCAAATAATTTAGCATACTGATTTGAAGTACTAGCACCACCTATGATAATTGAGCCTCTAAAATTATTTCCTGAGTTACTTCTATAACAAGTTATAGGGTCGTTAGTATCAACCATAACGATTATTGAATTATATTTATTTATATCTTGCACTGTTATACTTCCACTATTCCAAGTACCAGTCCATAGCGTTTTATATCTAGCATCTATATAATCTGCTATCTTTTTTATTGCTTCATCCATGTGATTTAAATTACTCGCATTTATAGGTGTGTTACCTTCATATTCAGGCTGTACTATTTGATATTGTTTTCCATCAATTACAACATAACCTTCTTTTTTTATTGTTCCATTTTCCCAATTTACTTTATTATATGCCATTGTTATCACTCCTTTCATATTTTATAGCATAATCAAATTCTCCACTTTTTTTAAATGGTATTGATAAAGTATACCATTCTCCTGTATCTATATGTTTATAATTTACACTTCCTTGCCTATCATATATATTATAATACAATTTATATTTTATGAAAATATGTGTAAAATAATTTTCTGTATCGGTAGGAAATAAATTATTGTTTGGATATCTTAAATTAGGTTCATTTATATCAAGTAAATTTTCATTACTAAATATATTTCTAAATATAATACTTTCTCCTAAAAATTGTGTATTATTTTCATCTAAAGCAATTTCTTTTTGCATATCATTTTTATTAGTTCCTAGCCCTACACTATATAAATGAGCAGATACTACATTTTCATAAAATGGATATTGTTCTGTGATTTTAGGATTTTTTATATTAAAATCCATTGGTAAAGGTGTTAAATGTATAGGATATTTTAGTTTTGATGTACTAGAATTAAATGCCGCTTCTGTTGAAATAATATCTTTTCTTACAATAGAAATATCATCATTTTCTTGTATAGTTAAACTGTAATCAAATAAATCTAAACAAGCATAACAAATATCTTCATCAAAGAAACCTATTGCTGTTATTTTTTTATCATTATATCTGTTATTAGTTCTATAAATATATTCTATTTCATTTTTATTTGTAGAATTATTTATATAATTATTAATCATATTAAATTCAGCATCAAAATCATTCTTATTTAATATACTTTCTTGATAAAATTCTAATTTTCTATCAAATTTAACATAACATTTTGTAAGAAAAGGAGCTTGCCAATACTTATTATCAAAATTTTCTTGTATTTCTACCATATGCCTTAAATAAGTATCTAATATCATATTTTTAAATGTTATTTCTTTATTTTTTGTTTTTATTTTTATATACTCATTTTTTATTTTCATAGCAACCTCCTAATCTTCATATACCTCATAATTTTCAATTATTTCATCACTTACATATTCTACTGCATTTAAGTTATTATATTTAACTTCATTTTCTTCACTTATAGATTTTCTAAATATATCAATATAATTACTTTGTAACTTATTATTTTGTGCTACTATTTGGCAATCATAATAATCATAATGTGATTGTAATTCTTTTATTTCAGTTATAACAAAATCTCCATCTATAAAAAAATTAGGTCTATTTATTCTTATTTTATCTCCAATTTCAAACTTGTAATCTTTATCAAAAGAAAGTTCCACTTTTGCTGTGTTATTTGCATTTGATGTTATTAAATTACTACAATATTCTATTAATTCATTATAAGTGAACCAACTCTCATTTACATCTATTGTTGTTTCTATTATTCCACTATCAGTTAAAAATTCAGAGCATTTATATATTTCATTTGAATTAGTAACTCTAAATAATTGGTATTTAAGCATTGTATCACTTTCTATTGCTTGTATATTTTGAGTTGAACCTTTCCATTCCATACCTGTTATTAAATTTTTAAAGAAACTATCTCTTTCTAGTATTAAAGTAGCATTTTCTGTATCTCCATCATTAAATACCACTCCATCAGGGAGAATTATCTCATCATCTTCAATATCATATGTTATTTCATATAAAATTTGCCCATTTTGCCTTTTTATAGATAAAATAGTACAACTGGTAGTGTTATTATTTAAACACACTCTAGAAGCCCCATTTGTACCAAAGTCAATAGGATTTACAAATGTTAATGTTTCTTCTGATATAAGTTTCATTATTTCAAGTATTTCTTCATTTTTCCCAGATGTATATAATCTTGCATTTTTTACATTTATTGTATTAAAATATCCATTATTTTCAATTACAGGTTTCATTTCATATAAACCTTCTACTTTTTCACTTGTTATTGTCATTTTAGGCTCTTGGCCTAATAATTTTATTATATCTGATATATATATATTTTTTTGACTATCTATGCTCCAAAAAATATTCAATTTGTTAGATAAATCGTTCATTATTGTTTCTATTGTTTCCAAATAATAATTTACCAATATTATTCTATTATCCATATTTATTTTTTCTAAATTAAATCCATCATTTATTAAAGGCTCAAATATCAAATAAAACAATTTATCTGTTGTATATGTTCCATTTACTGAAACATATCTTTTTGTTGTTAAATTCATAGGACTTAATAATGTGAGTTCTATATCACATTCATCTTCATCAGTCTTTTTTTGTGTTAAACTTGCTTGGTCTAAAAATCCTGTATATTTTAATTCACATTCAGATAAATCCTCTTCACCTATCAAATTGCCTTGCCATATTCTTATTTCTTGAAACGCCATAGGTAATTGTTCCATACCTCTTATGCCAAAATCAGCTTTCACAGTTGAAAATGTAAGCTCATTACCACTTTTATTTAATTCTAATGTATCATATACTGGTAAAACTTCTTTTGATTGATAATAACCTTTAGCATACAAATATGGCACTTCTATCAATTCTGTTTCTCCTTCAGGTAATTCCTCTTCAATAGAAAAATATATCTTCGTTCCTTTTTTTATTTCTGCTGTAAATAAATAATATTTTCCATCATATTCCAAGTAATAATTTCCATAAGAATAACTTTTATTTGCTACAAATCTCAACAAATAATTATATTCATTGCTTTCAGTTGTTAAATCTGCAATAGGATATAAAACATTACTAGGATGAGCAGTAGTAAGAGGAGCAAAAGGTAAATATATATAACCTTCATATGAAAGACTTTCTACTACATCTATTCCATACTCTATTTTTCCTTTTTTACTTGTATTATATTCAACATATACCATTATCTAACACCTGCTTTCTTAAGTGTTTGTGATACAACTGGTGTAACTGCTTGTCCAACTTTTGTTCTATCCATTATTACATCAGCTTGAATATTACTATTTACAACTATTGTTTGCCCATAATTAGCTCTTAATGTTGCACTCGCATTAATATTACCTGTTTCTAAAGCAACTGCATTTTGCATTTTAGATAGAATATCATTACCAAACATATCAACTGATTTTAAAACTTTCTTTTTACTTGCTTCTATACCTTTAATCATACCTAAATCAAAGTTGACACCAATTTCCATTGTTGCTCTTGATGGCGACTTAATTTTAAGTATTTTCTTTAATCCATTAAGTACAGAACTACCAAATTCTCTTATCCTAGATAAAATCCAATCTTTAACACTTTTAATACCATTCCATAATCCTTTAACAAAATTTATACCAATATCTTTTATATCGCTAATACCTTCTTTAATTTTACCAGGAAGGCTCTTTGCAAACTCCTTGATTTTTTGCTTTGTTTCAGGAATTTTTTGTTTTATACCATTCCACAATTCCTTTATCATTTGCCATCCTGCTTTCCACATACCTACACTAGCTTGTATTAAAGCTTGTACCAACTGTTTTATTATAAACGGAGCTTGTTTTATCAAAGATTTTATAATCTGTGGAAGTGCCTTTACTAATCCTATAACTAATTGAATTGCACCTATTATTAATTGTGGTAAGCACTTCAAAAGTCCTCCAATTATAGCTGTAATTATTGTCGGTAAAGCTGTGATTAAAGCTTTAATTATTGTAGGCAGTGCTCGCACTAAAGCCATAATTATTTGAATTGCACCTTTAATTAATGGTGGAATAAGTACTGGTATCATACTCACAAGAGCTAAAACTATCTGTATTAGACCATTTATCAATGGTGGGATTAATACTGGAATTGAACTCACAAGAGAAGTGATTAAAGTTACAAGTCCATTTACCACCACAGGTAAAACCTGAGGAATTGCTGTAGTTATTGTTTGAATTAATTGTGGAATTATCTCTGTAAAAACTTTAATTATTTTTGGTAATACTTTGTTTATTATAGCTGGTAACTTACTTGCTATATCTGTAATAACCTTTGTGATTTGTTCTATTTTGCTAGTTATCATTTCAGACATCTTGTCTGCATCTCCACCTGATTTTTTGTAAAGAGCTATCATGCCACCTATAGCAACACCTGCTACTCCTAATCCAATCGCAAGCCCTTTATGAGCCTTTGCAAACTCTAAAACCTTTGATGCACTACCTTTTGCCTGTTCTCCTATAGAAGATAGCATATTTCCAACTTTGCTGTTTTGAAGTGCTGGAAATACTTTTTGTAAACCTTCAAATTTACTTTTTAGTTCTCCTACTCTTTCAACTACATTTTTGCCAATAGTTATTCCTGCCATTCCTAATTTAAATGCACCAAGCGCTCCTACTATCAGCATTATTGGAGTTCTTAATTTATATAATAATTCAATCATTTTAGGTATTACTTCTTGTGCTTTTTTTCCAACATCATTTATAAACCCTTTTACTTTATCAAGATTTTCTTGAATTGTTCCAATACCTAATTCTTCAAGCTTATCATTTATTGAACCAATTATATTAGCAACATTTTTAACAATAGCTGTTTTTATATTTTGAAAAGATGTTGCTATTCCTTCTGTTGCACTTTTTGCTTGCTTCTTGAAACTTGCAAAATTTGCTCCTCCTTCTTTATCAAGTCTTATGACTTCGTTATTGAAGTCTTCCATAGAAATTTTGCCATCTCGTAAAGCATCATACAAATCCCTTTGATTAGCGCCTGCACCTAGTAAAGACTTTGCTAATTGGTCCATTTGAGCAGGAGCTACTTCAACTAAAGACTGCCAGTTGTCCATTTCAACTTTACCTTTAGATAAAATTTTATTATATGCTTCATTTGCTCTAGTTACTTCATCCATACTTTTACCACTAGCAAGCAACATATCATTTACTGCAATAGCTGTTTTAGTACCTTTTTCCATGTTACCTAGTGTAGCTGTATAAGACTGTGCACTTGATACAATTTCATCTAAAGACGTAGGTAAACTTTCAATACCATCAGAAAGTTCATTTATACTTTTTTTAGCTTCATCTGTTGAATAACCTAAACTTTCCATTACTCTAGGATAGTTTTTCAAAGTATCAAATCTTTTTATTGCACTACCTAAACTATCTTTTATTGCGTTTAAACCAACACTAGCTATCTTTGCTATTCCTAAACCAGCAACTATATTTTTAATGGTGCCTCCACCTTTTTTTGTTTCTCCAGTTATTTGACTAATACCACTTTTAAAACCTTTTGTATCTAAAGTAGTATCAAATTTCAAATAACCTGCTGTTCCTCCCATTTGTTCTCCTTTCTATTATTTTAATGCTTCATATATCTTATTCCTTCGTACTTGGTCTTTTATTTCAGCTTCACTAGGTGGTAGTTTATAAAATTCTTTTAATTCTAGCATATCTTTATCCTTACCATCATAAGCCCTGTATCCTTTTATTTTTACAAATTCACATTCACTAGGTAGACTATTCCATATTGCTTTAAATTTCCACCAATGCAATTTATCTTTTGTTAAGTCTATTCTTCCATACATCCAAAAAGCACTCCAAATTAAAGCACTATCATGTTTATATGAAAAGACTTGCCCTGTTTTTATTGTTTTTGAATTTTTTTTAGGCTTATTTATATATTCTTTACCACAGGTATAAAACCATATAAACTTTTCCACAGCTTCATTAATAAGACCTTTTTCTAATATTAAATTAAAAGCAGGGTAGAAATTAAACAATGCTTTCATTACTGCACCATTTAAATCTTTGCCCTGCATTTCTTCTTCAAATTTAATAAATGTACGATAATCAGCATTAATAATAAATTTTTCCTTTTTTATTTTTACATACTGAGGTAATTTATCATAATACATTTTCTTATCTCCTATATCTATTATTATAATTATTTCTATACCCTTTGTTATAATTTCTTCTTTCAAATCTATTCATTTTATTATACATATTGTTATAAGTGTTTTCTAAATTATCTATTGGAGCCATTACGCTATTTGCATATAATTCTATCATTTTCATAAATATTGCTAATTCATGTGATATAGCCATTTTATCATAGCCTGCATCTTTTCTTATTTTATTTATTTCTTCAACTGCTCCATCACCTAAAACACTATCTAGCATTTTGTCCATTGCATTTATATCTTCTTCATTTTCTAATTCTTCAGTCTTTATTTCATCTAACTTATTTACATTTATTTCAAATACTTTTCCATATATATCTATTTCTAATTTCTTATCCGTATCTTCAAAACTTATCTTATTTATTTTATTATTCATTTATTACCTCTCTTAAATTAATTATACTGTAGGTGTAAATGTTTTAGTTGATACATTAAATGTACCATAAACGAAGTCTCCACCTTTAAGACTTCCTGATAATTGTTTTTGTTCTCCTGGGTCTCCATTAGCTTCAGTAATTGAAACTGTTTGAGTTATCTTTCTTGCTTGATATGTGTTTTCAGACCCTGTAACAGGTTGCCATAGATTTACAATATAATGGTCACGTTGTGCATCTTGTCCAACTTTTCTCTTAAACCAAATATCATAAAAATCTTCATATACTGCGTCTCCTTTTACCATATCCATAGTAATAGGAAATTCATTATTGAACCCTGTAACTTTAACTGTTACTGATTTTTGATGAATATATTGCTTTTCACTTTCAGTTGGATTTGAACTTTCAGTTAATTCAGTAATAACTCCACCTAGTGTAATAGTAGCACCTGTACTATCTCCAAAATAATGAGCTTCATCATACACCATTATATCTTGCAATTCTGGGTCATCAGCAAATCTTTGAATATTTAATTTTAACATCATTAATTCTCCTTTCTAATATTAAAATATAATTGTAAACTGTACACACTTTCAGAACCATCTTCTGACTCATCATAGGTTAAGGCGTTTGCACAGCTAACACTTATTACTTTTTTTCCTTCTTCTAATTCAGGAAATGTTTTATTTTTATTTTGTTCATCTAGCCAATCTGACAGGTTATCCAACCAGTCCAAATTCACTAGTTTTTGTTCATCAATTTCACTTTCACCTTTTAATAAAAGCATATAAGAATATTGTCTATACCAACCACGGCTAGTTATATATTTCAATGGTAAATTTTCAAATCCTGTTCTTTGTAAAGCTAAATTTTTAACAGAAGTACTAACACTATCATAATGTATTTTTTCAAATTGAGCTATTTCATTGATAGGTTCATATCTTTGTAACCATAAATTGATTTGTTTATCTAACTCTTTATTATCCATTTAACCTCCTTGAATATGCTATAGTCTGTGCTTTTATAGTATCTAGTTTATCAGCTTTCATTCTTTCAAACGGTCTAGGTCCGCGTTTACCTTTTAATTTATGTATTCTATGAGAATATGCTTGATAACTTGCATAAGGTACAGCTATCCAAACTTCCCCACTACCAGGATTACTAGCAAGTCTTATTGATTTTGCTTGCGTTCCTGTTTTATATGAAACATATTCTTGTAGATACATTATTACTTTGTTATCAATAAACTTTTGTGTTTGGTCAAAATTATTATTTAATTTATTTTCATAATTTTTATTCCATTCTATATAAGCACTACCAAATATATCATGTCCTTTAGCATCTTGTTTAACATATATTTTACCCTGAGGAAAACTTACTCTTTCAACTGTAGCCATTATCTTCCACCAATTTTTATATGATTAATTTCTTTTAATTCAGGAGCATCATAGATATTTTTGTCAATACTAGCTACTTCTATTACATTATCTTTACCATATTTTTGTTTTAATTCTGTTAAAGGAGCTTTTACAATATCATCAGAAACATTCATAAACACTATTACATCGCCTTTTTCACATTTCCAGGTATCATTATACCCTTCAATATCAAAAATCCTTATAAGAGCATTATCTGATAGGCTTGTGCCTGTTCTATTTCTATTTAATATAGATGTATTTCTAACGCTAGCTTTTAAATTATATCTTTCAGACTTATTATGATATATTGTTATATCTTGCAATAAATCATTTCTCATAAAAACCTCGTTAATTCATGCGGTAAATTGCCTAGTACATTTTTTTTAGCCTTAGCTATTGTATCTAAAGTATCTCCACCACCTGATATACTAACACCATCTATTGATACATTTTTTTGTCCAGAAGTAGATGTACCATTGTTGCTATAAAAATCACATAAAGCACAAGCAACATATTGTAATTTATATTTATCTTCATTACTCATTTTAGACATATAACCTTCTGTTAGAGTTCTATTGACATTTCTGTCTATTTCCCTACTTGCTTCTATTATATAAAGTGAAAAGAGGTCATCAGACAAACTGCCTTTATAAACATTTTTATAAAATTCATAGTCGGCGTAATTTATCATAATAAACCTCCTTCCTTTTTATTTATCTTCTTTATCTTTTTTTTCTTTTTTCTTTTCTTCAACTAATTCATATTTATCTGGATACCTTAGCATTCTATTTGCTTGTTCTTTTTCTTCAATATTTAAAATATTATTATTACTTTTATCTAATATTTTCATACTAAGCTTCTTTTACTTGAATGCCTCTTAATACACCAGCTTTAGTTGAATTCTTAAGAACTACACCTGCTACAAGTTCAACTTCACCATCTTTTACTGCTCCTGGAGCATTTAAATCAGGCATAAAGCTTTGAATTACTTTAGAACCAGTTGGTGAAATTCCGTGGAATGCATCTAATCCAATCTTAACAGCATAAAGGTCTGTTTTTCCTTCTTCTGTCTTAATGATATTTTGAGTAGTAGTACCATTATAATATTTACCTACATCTATCATAGGAATATCATTGTAATATTCTACTGTTCTACCAAATTCATCTCTTTCAGCTTTGAAATATCCTGCTCTACGAGCTGCGCTTCTCATCTTAGTTAATAAATCTTCATTCATTAATAGCATTGATGGCTTATCAGCAAGCTTAGTTAAGAATGCGTCTACTTCATCAAGTAAAGCATTATAACCAGTATCCATTTTTGCACTTGTAGATACATCTACTGCTGATGTAATTTCAGTTTCAGTACCAGTTAAAATTTTATCAAGCCCATCAAAAGTATTAAGTACTCCAGAACCTGTACTAGCACTATTACCATTAATTACTAAATTATGGAATTCATTTGAAGTAGCTTTAATTTTTTCTTGAGCTTGGAATGCAAGTTCATCTACTGCTCCACTTGTTCCGATTAATACACGGTCAATTTGAAATTTACCACCCATAATTATAGCTTTAGAAGTTTTTTCTTCTCTTTTAGCTTCTCCTGGTGTATATTCACTATTAATTGTTCTTACACTTGCAGTACTTGGAGTTTTTAGTTGTACATAACCATAAGCTAGTGTACTTCCTCCTGTTCCTGGTGAAATAGCATTATCAAATACTAAATTGTCTAGTAATAAACTAGAACGTCTAAATTCATCAACTACATTTTGGTCAACTTTGTCAGCCATACCTACTTTAGCTTCTGCTAATGTTATCATATTTTATCTCTCCTTCTTTAATCATATTTTGCATGAAGTGCTCCCGTTAATGAAGTCACTTCGTTAGGCTTACCAGTATTGTTATGGTCGCCTCCTGTTTTTACTGCTGGATTATCTTCTTTCTTTTCTTCTTCAAATAAATAACCATGACTTTCTTTTATAGTCTTTATTTGTTCATCTAATCCAGACACTTCATATTTGCCATCTTTTTCTTCATACTTTAATTCATCAGCTTTTAACATATTTTTAATTATTTCTATGTCTTTAGCTTTTGTATTTTTTAAAGCATTTTCAAGACTAGCATTTTTTTTGAAAGTTTCAATTTCTTTACTACCTTCTGCTTTACCTTTTTCAAATTCTTCTTTTTTAATAGCTTCTATGTCTATATCAGCATTAGCTTTAATTTTTGAGTTAAGGTCTTCAATTACTCCTTCTTTTACTTTTAAATCATTTTTTAAAGTGTCAATCTCTTTCTTATTCTTTTCAATTAGTTCGCCATTTTTTTTCATTACCTTATCAATGATTTCTTTTTTAGTTGTTTCATCTTCAATTGAAGTTAGTAAATCTTCTACAAACTTTCTATTCATATTTTCTTCCCTCCTACGATTTTTATACGTGTATTTCTTCACATAGATTTTAGAAAACGTTCTTTTTTTACGTTGTGAGCCAACATTTAAAAATAGTTTCCTATTTCCAGTTTAATTTTAGCAAAAAAAAAGAAGTGTGTCAAACACTCCTTTTATTACATTAATTCTATTATAGCTATTATAGTAAATAAAGATATTATTACTAATACGGTCAATATAAATTCACCAATTGTTCTTAATAAATTATTTTTTTTATTATTTACCTTTCTATTTTTTTTCATAAATTCTGGAACATCTATATCTTTATATTCTTCCATTATTATCACTTTCCTTTCTTATTTACGTATTAATTATACTATATTTTTTTAATTTTGTAAAGTATTTTTATTAAATTTATTTAAAAAATAACAGATTACTTATTGTAACCTGCTTTCCATGTTTGAAAATAATCTACTTCTAAGTTATTACTTTTACAATATTCTCTATACTTCTTTTGAGCTAGTCTTAATTGCAATTTTGCTTTTTTTGTATTATCTCCACTTGCTATATTGTCTTTTTTACTTCTGACTTGCCTAGCAAAATAATTCGCCTTTTGTTGCATTTTATAATTTTTAATTGTATCACTATAACTTAATCTGTCATCATGACTTTCAACTTTTGCAATCGTGTTTTCAAATTCAGGTTGCCAATCATAATTTACTATATGATTGCAATTGTACTCTTCTGTTAAATATTCATAAGCTTCAAATTTTTTTAAACTCATTGTAACTCCATCTATTACATGATGGCTAGGTCTACATTTACTACTATGCCCTATTACAACACAATTAGCATCTATATCTTGCCCTACTTGTTTAGCTAAATCTGTGGCTATTCTTTGTATTCCTGTGTATAATGCCCTTTTTACTGCTACATCTAGTTGTTCCTGATTTCCTGCACTATTTGTTAACGTTATTCCTTTTTCTGCTAAATCTCTAACTGCATTTTTTATTGATGTTCCATAATCATAAGCTCCTGTTGTAACTTCTTTATATACTTTATCAATTGCTTTTATATAAGTTCTTTTTGTTTTATAAGCAACAGAACCTGTTAAATTATTTAAGCTTTTATTCCCTTCTCTTATAGCATAATCTAAGATATTCACCATACTATCACTTAAAGCATAATCAATTCCTTTAGCTTCATACAAAGGCTTATACCCTTTCATTTCTGTATCAGCTATATCATCAAATAAATTTTGTATTTCTTTTTTCCTTGCTGGAGTTAATTCATTTGTCTTTTTCAAAGCTTCTTTAAATATTCTATTACCACCCGATTTTTTGAGTGTTATTATTTGTGAACGTGTAAAAGACGAAATATCTCCGTCCTTTTTTAATTGTTTAATAATTGTTTTTGTTAAATCTTGATTAAGTTCTTCATACATATTTACTATTTGATTATTAGTAAATCTTTCCATATCTTTAGGAGTTATCATAGACTACCTCCTTATTTTAAGGCTTTTATCTTTTTTTATTTTTTTATGTTCCTTTTCATATTTTTTTTGATATGCTTTTTTTATTTGACTTCTTTTTGTTTTTGCTTCCTCTGATATTTTTTTTCTACCTGCTTTTACACTTTCATTGAATTGTTCTTTTTTGCTAGCATAATCTTCTCTTATTTTTCCTAGCTGTTCTTTTAATTGTCCTCTTAGCTCTGCTTTTTGATTATTAGACAAACTTTTATTTTCATTTATTTGTTTCATTTTTTTTTGAATATCAGAAAGCTTACTGCTTACTTCTTTTTTCATTTGTTCTCTTTGTTGCTTAACACTAACAGAATATTGTTCTCTTTTGTTTTTTGTATCTTCTGTATGTTTAGCTAGAGCCTGTTTTTGTTTTTTATTTATTCTGCTTTTTACATAAGAACTAGCTTCTTTTTGTTTTTTAGAAAATCCTGCTGTAGATGTTTTACTTCTTTTACCTTTCAATTTTTTATGTTTTTCATAATATTCGTGTGCTTTTTTAGCATCATAATATTCAGATTTATACGCCATTATTCCTCATCCCCTAGCATTTCTTCAGTTTCAGAAAGCATTGCATCTAAATCTGTCATATCATCTTCAGTAAATTCTTCATCTGGTTCTTCCTCATCTTCATACTCTTCTTGGAATAATTCACCACTTTCTTCATCTTGGATAAGTTGTAACTCTTTCAAAGCTTCCTCTTCACTCATACCATAGAATTGCATCAAGTAACCTGTTTTACTTCTTAAACCACCAGCAATTTCTTCCATATATTGTTGCTTTTGGTCTTCTTCACTTTGTAAAAATCCATCTTTATCAATTAAATTAATTTCATCATTTTCATCTAAATCTTGTTTAAATAATAATCTACCTAATAAAAGAATAGCTCTACAAATTCCTACTGCATAATCATTTACAGAAGCCCTGTGCTTTTTAGCATTACCAACTAAATCTCTATTATCAAGTATAACTTGTGTTGCTGTAGCTACAGAACCACCTTCAAATTTATAATAACTTTTACCTAATCCTGCTTTAAATGCAAGTAAATTAAGTGCAAAGTTTAATCCATTTTCATTGTCTGTTTCTCTTAAATCAGGATTAAATTCATGTATATACTCTTTATCATTTATACTTTCTGCTTCATCTCCTACTATCATAAATTGTTGCTTAGTTATATCATCAGGATAGATAGGAATTTCTTCAATTATTGTTTCTCCTGTTTCAGCATCTGTATATCTTTTAGCCTCATATCTAACTAAAGACTTATTATAAAATACTTTTTTACCACCTAAGTAATAATCCATAACAAAGTTATTATACGCTATATCAACACCTTTTAATTGGTCTATAGCATTTGCAAATACACTTATACCAAGTCCATTATTATTTTCTATGTTGTTTACTATTTTAGGTTCTAATAAATTAAATAAAGGTATTTCAGAACCTGTTGTATAACTACTTAACACACCACTGTTTGTTCTTTCTTCTCCTTTTTCATTTATATATTTATTTTCTACTTTGTAACCATCTTTTGTTAGTGTATGTATTTCTATATAATATACATTTTCACTTTCTATTGTGCTTGTGCTTATTAATGCTACATCAACTATTTTCCCATCTATAACTTTTAAAGGTATTACTTGACTTGCATCAACACTAACTAATTTATATTTTGATTTTTCTGTAGGAACTAATTCCCCATTTTGTATTTTTACTTCGTCAACTCTTAATACTGTACCAACTGTACCACTCCAGAAAGCTGTTTCAATGTTATCAGGAAGTAGCTCATTAAATTTAAGCTCTTTTAATACTTTGTCTAAGTATTCTTGATTGCTTTCATTTTCACATACAATAGTATCACGTTCTGTATATAATATACTGCTCCAATCTTCACATAATCTTTTTGCCATACCTAGCTTATACATTTCATGTTTTGTTCCATTTTGGTCGTGATATTCGTGAAAGTCTTTATTAAAATTTTCAAACCAACTTTTCCAAATATCAATATTAGCATAATAGCTTGTCATAGGATTGTATCCTAGACTTTTTAAATACTTAATTACCACACTATTCTCACTCATTTTAACCTCCTATTAGTGTTTTTAATATTCTTTTATACCAGTTTTCTATACCATAATTAAAGGCATCAACTGTGTCTATATCTGACGTAAAGTCGTCAAGCCATCTATCATCTGTGGCATCAGGGTCTTGTACTGCTTCTTGTAAAGCTCTTCTTATTAGTTTTGTGTCTTGTTCTACAAATTTTATTTTGTTAGTCATAAGTAACATATTTATAGCATATATTCTACTTGATATAGGTGTTTTAATACTATCTTTAATTGGTATATGAAAACCTAATTCATCTAAAACTTCTTGTAATGCACTTATTAAAATCTTTTCAGCACAATCTGCCCATATATAATCTATCTTTCCATATTTTTCTAATATAAATAGTATATGTTTCTTAAATGCTTGTTTTAATTGTTGTAACTTTTTATGTATATCATCAACTATCTCTGTCCTATCACTTCTTAAAACTGTTATTCCATAATAACTTCTAGGTATTGATGATGTTACAAACGAATGAGCAGAACCATTTCCACCGAAGTCTACTCCTACACTAATTATACCACCACTTGCCTCTTTAACCAAGAAATCTTTTTCTCTTTCTATTAATGGTGTAAATAAAAAACTTTCATTTGCAACTCTTTTTCCTAGTATATCTCTTTTATACCATATACTAGTTTTATCATAAGTAGCTAAATTTCTTTTTAGCTTTTCATTAGATATAGATAAATTATCAAATATATTAAACTCTTCATAATTAAATCCATAATTAGAGTCTTTCTTTTGTTGTTCCTCATGAAACTTTAGATAATCTTCATAATACCAATGTTTAGGTGCTTTAGGATTCAAATCATGGAATATCTTTCTATCACTACTTGCTAATGTTCTGTCCTCTACTTCTTTTAAAAATGAAGGGTCGCATTCGTTAGCTTCTGTTACATAAGCCATACCATAAGTATTACCTTTTATTGTTTTATATGAATTAGCTTTACCTCCGCCTACTACTAAAAGTATCTTTTCTCCTTTAGCTGTATCTATATAAAGACAATCTCTATTCTTATATTTTCCTTCCCTACATCTGCCTGCAAAATAGTTGAGTATTCCATATCCATCACAATCTAATATGTTAAGTCTAGCTGATGTACTATCATAACCAGCAACTAAATGTAACTTGTCTTCATGATTTTCTAAAGCTATACAAAAAGCCAACCCGTTTGTTACGTTCTTAGCTCCACGTTTACCACCATGTGCAACATTTAACCAACTGGATTGACATTTATTTATATAATTTGTTTGTTTCACACATAAAGGAGCCAATTCATTAAACATTATTTATTCTCCTATAATACATCTATATCTTCCTCTTTTCTGTTAGGCTTAGGATTATTTATTAAATTAGCTATATTATTTATGTTGTTATTTATTCCTTTTATACCATCATCAGTATATTCTACTTTATCTTTTTGTCCTAAATATTGTTTACCTAAAAATATCGCCATTGATGCACTTTTTTCTGCTAACTTATATTGTAATCTTCTTAAACTCATTTTGCCACTATCAATTCCTTTTTTATAAATACGACAAAATTCTTCATCTCTTTGTAATGTTCTAACGGAAAGTTCTAAAAAATTAGCTATCTCTTCTTGAGTACATTGTATATTTGCTAACTTTTCAACTGCATTATAATCTATTTCTTTTTTAGGTCTTCCTGCCATTTACATCACCTCTTTAATAATTTCACTATATGAATAATACATAAAGCACCATTTAAAAACCATACAGCAAACGCTCCTATAAATATTCCATATACTACAAAACATATAGCGCCAATTATATTTACTAATCTTATTTTAGTTTCACCTTTCATTAAAAAACTTATAAGTACAATTACACTTGCTATTGTTCCTAATATTTCCCAACTCATAGTGTCATCTCCTTTTTAAAAATAATATCTAACAACCTACTATATCTATTTTTTTAATTTCCTTTTTTTCTAGTCAATAGATAGAAAATAGGTGTATCAAGCATTGCTAGTATAAATTTAACTAGGTATTGTCCTACAAACATATTAAGAAGTGCAACAGGATTATTCCATAACCATCCAAATCCTATTCCAAAAGCAATTCCTATAAATACAACTGTATCTATTATTTGTGACGTCATAGTACTAGCATTATTCCATATCCATCTTTTCTTTTTATTTTTTTCATCTTTACTTAAAAATTTATTTCTAATTTTGTGAAAAAACCATACGTCCCAACTTTGTGACATAAAGTAAGCTACCAAGCTACCAACTACAAAAATAATATTTTGTCCTAGTAGCATATTATAAGCGTTTTGCATAGCAGGGTCTGTTGCTGGTAGTTTTTGTGTTAAGATTATTAATAGAGTAGCTATTAATTGAGCTATAAACCCAAAAATAACTGTTCTATTTGCTTCTTTCTTTCCCCATATTTCACCAATTACATCAGTCATTAAAAAAGTTATTGCATAACATAGTGCCGCTCCTGGTATAATAATAGAAGCACCACCAATTAAAGATATTCCTGTATTTATTGTTTTTGCTGTTACTACATTACTTATTACCAACGACACAGCAAAAATCATTGACAATAAAATTAAGTTATTAGTTGTTTTTTTCATTTATTTTCCTCCATAGTTTTTTATAGTAGGTTGTTGCATACTACTTTTTTATTCATACCCTACAGGGTCTTCTACATTGTTTTCTTTAAATGCTTTTAATCTATCAATACATGTTCCACATTTACCACATTGTTTTTCTTTACCTTCATAACAACTCCAAGTTAATTCGTATGGAACTTTTAATTCTAATCCTTTTTTTACTACTTCAGCTTTATTCATGTTTATTAATGGTCTATTAATAGATATTTTGTTATATGTGCCAAGCTGTATTGCTCTGTTCATTGCATTTGCAAATTCAGGACTACAGTCTGCATAAGCACTTCCTGCTGCATCATCTGCATGTGCTCCATAAAATATCTCTACTTCTTCATCAGGAAATAAACTATCTGCATAAGCTGTTGCTATTGATAATAATAAACCATTTCTAAAAGGTACATATGTGTCTACTCTACCTTTATCATTCGCTTTAACTTGTTCTTCATAACTTGTATGTTGTATATCTTTGCCACCTTTAACTAAACTACATACATTACTAGCATATTTCATTATATTTGAAATATCTTCTTCAATATGTTTAATTCCATAATAATCTGCTATTTCTTTTGCACATCCTAGTTCTTTATCATGTTTTTGTCCGTAATACAATGATGCTGTTATTACATTTTCTTTTCCATGTTTATCTATTGCTATTCCAATACAAGTTGTACTGTCTATTCCTCCACTACTTAATACTAATGCTTTCATAATTCCTCCTAATAATATTTATCTGCGTATTCACTAAATTTCGTCCACTCTATAAAATTATTAATTGCTGTATCTTTACTTTTTACTTTCTTCCCTTCAGGCTTGTTATATTTTTTTAAAGTGTTTTTCTCAAATTTATATATACTGCCAAACATATTACCAGACGTCCAAGCAGTGCTATCAACAGAATAAAAATGGTATTTATGTAACAATTTTAAATTAGTAAATCCAAGTCCGTGTACTTTACATTTGTTTTTTTTTGCTATTTCTAAAAGAGGTTTAAAATATTTATATTCTTTTTGTTTTATTTCTTTAACTACTATTCCACCTATTGCAACATAATCATATTCTTTTGTCATTTTTTTCCAATATTCAAGCCCTCTTGACTTGTGCCATACGGGAATGCATTTTTTATTTGTCAATGTTTCTAGTTTATTTCTCAACCTTTCTACCTCTTTAATTCCTACTATTGCGTCAATATCTAATTCAAAAAAATATTTTATATCATATTTATTGATAAAGTCAGCATAATTTTTTATGTATTCATCCCAATTAACTTTTCCTTTAAAGTTGTTCATAAAAGTAAATGCTCCACTATCTAATAAAATATTTTTATATTCTGGTAGTAGTTGTTCTGTTTTTTTTGTCATATAATAATAACTTATTAATATAGGTAGATGTTTTTTGTTTTTTTCTTTTTCTAATTCTTTGTATATATAAATATTTAAGCCGTGTTCTACTCCAGCAAGAAAGACTTTCATAATTCTATTTCCTTGTTGCAATACGGACAAATTATAGTGTTCTTTTTTTCTTCTTTCGGTTCATTATTCTCTTCAAAAAAATCATCTAAATTAACATCTTCTGTTTTTATAAAACCAAAATCTTCCATATCTATATTTAAAATATCTTCTATTTCTTCATCTAATAAATCAAAATTCCAACTTGCTTGTTCAGACACTTTATTATCAGCTAATCTAAATGCTTTTACTTGTTCTTCTGTTAAATCATCAGCAACAATACAAGGAACTTCTTTTAAACCTAATTCTAAACTAGCTTTATATCTAGTGTGTCCTGCAACTATTACATTATTTTTATCTAATACTATAGGAACTTTAAATCCGAAATTTGATATACTCTTTGCTACATATTCTACTGCATCATCATTAAATCTAGGGTTATTTTCATAAGGTTTTAACTCATCTATTTTTTTATTTACTATTTGCATTTAATATCTCCATTTCTAAATAATCTTTTTTATCTTCTACATATATATGTGTTATTTTATTTATATATTTTACATTATCATCTGGTATTTTTTTTGCTTTTACTAATCCATCTATTATATTTTTAGGAAACCTCCCATCCAAATCAGCTATTTTTGACTTCATGTGCCAATAAAATGTTAGTTGTATAGGATATTTGTCTATCTTTGGTATCTTGCTAAAATATAAAGCCGATAATTGAGTTTCCTTTTGTTTTGTATTGTTTGCTTTATGATAATTTGTTCTACATTCATTTATATATGTATTTAAACTTTCAAACTTATAATCAATTATTATCTTCATCTTTTTCTATCTTTTTAGGTTTTTCTTTTAATTCTTCACCTTTTTCTACAAATCCTGCATTGTATAACACTTCATATCTTCCTCTTGTTAAAATTATAGGTTCATTTTCTTCATAATACTTGTTATTATCTGCACTATCATTAAATGCTTTAATAACTTTTGTTTTTACTTTATAATTTTTCATATTTTATTACCTCCTAATATAAATTATATAATATTTTACTTTTTACTGCAAATTAAAAAAAGAGTAGACCTAGCAAACTACTCTTTAAGATTTCAGGAATCATTAATGAAAAATAAAATTATATACTTTATGCTAGGTTTTAAAACATTGTCAAACACACGCCCCAAACTCACAATGTTTAAAAGAAACCTAAAGAAGAAAGTGATAATTAAGTTTCTTTATAAGAATAATAGCTTACAGATAGCTTACAGAGTGTAAAAAATGCACTATTGTAAAAAACATAACACTTAAAAAAACAATTTAATTGGCGTTTTAATTAATTATATTATATCACTTAAAGATAATTTTTGCCATACCTATGTCTAAAGTCTTCTTTTGTTTTACCATAATATTCGCACCATCTTTTTTCTGCTTCTTTTTTTACCATTAAATCAAATTTATGCCCTTTTTTCCCATGTACTCCATAAGTGCCTTCATGCATCTCATAAGTTAAAAATACTACAAGTCCGTCATCAATACTTTTTTGTCTGTTTCTAACTCCAAAAAATGCCTCATGTCTATATGTACCTAAATACCTTTTATTTCTCCAATATGGAGAATTATCAAGCATTATACAGAACTCTTCTTTTTTCATTCTTTTATTAATTCCCATAATTTTTCATCTGAATTCTTTAAATTTCTAATCATAAACTCTAAAAATTCAATACTATCTTCTTTGCCATTTCTTTCATAATAATATTCTCTTATCATATCAATTAAATTTTTTAGTGTTTGTACATCTTCCATATTATTCTCCTTATTAATTAAATCCTTCTTCATACTTTACAGCTTCTGACCTTTTCTTTAATGCATTTATTTTTTCTTCTATTGTCTTATAAGCATTTTTATATCTTTCTAAACTTTCCTCTTTTTTAGCTAATTTTTCTATATCTTCACTACACATCCTTGTTGCTAATGCTTTAAAATAATCAAGAGCAGGAGCTTTACCATATTTTTCTGTATTCCATCTTTTTCTTTCTTCTGTTGTATTAATAGCTTTATCTATTTCAATAACTGTTTTTAATTCAATAACATCTTTTTTTAATCTAGCTATTATTTCTCCTATAATATAATTTAAATTAGCAAACAATTCTATATTATAAGAATATTCATACATTGTATTACATTCATTAATCATAGTTTTATATAAATCTTGGTATAATTTTTCTAATTCTTTTTCAGTTGCTTTTCTTATATTAAATGGATTAAATAAATATAATTTTTTATTTTGTTCTTCCATTAAGTTCACTCCTAGCTATTAAAAAATTTTTTTTAAACATTGTTCTTTTGTATTGCTCATTTTGTTGTTTTCTTATTTCAAAGGCTTTTTCAACATCAGGCGTTTTACAAGCTACCTCTCGCATAAATTTACCTTCTATAATTTCTTTTTTTATTGCTTTATAAATATTTTCCATTTTTATTCTCCTTTTATTATATAAACTACTGTTATTATTGTAAAACATATTATTCCTGTTATTATTATTGCCACCATATTATACCTCTTTTTTGCTACTTAAAAACATAACTTTTTCAGCTAGTATATAATCTTTACTTCTTTTACCATTTTCTGTTTCATAGACTTCATGCCTTAAACTACCCTCTATTCCTATCATATCACCTTTTCTACAAAATGATGCAGTATTTTCTGCTATATAACCATAAGCTGTTACGTTTATAAAATCTGTTTCATATTGCCCTTCTGCATTTTTATAATCTCTGTTTACTGCTATTGTAAAATCAACTGTAGCTTTTCCATTTTTAGTATATCTTAATTCTATATCTTTACATAATCTCCCAACTAACACTACTCTGTTCATATTTATTCCTCCATATATTTCCATTCATACCCATAAGCTGTATGCCTTTTACCACTACAGCATTCTGATATATGTCCTCTTGCATATCCTTTTTTTCTTTCTATTTCATTTAAAGAATTATATTTTTTTATTAATATACCATTTTTGTATTGACCTACTGCTTTTGTATGATATCCTTTTTTTTGTTTTTTAAATAATTTTAATATATTCATATTACATCACATTTTTTTAATAAATCTTTTATTTCTTTTTCACTCTTTCTTTCTATTTCAACAAATTGTCCTAAATCTTTTTTAGGTAGCCATATACAAGCTAAGCCATCAAATTTTTTTCCACTATGTAAATATAAATAGGCTTTTTCATATAATGATAACTGACAACTTAAATATTCTTTATCTAATTTTGCAGTTGCTTTAATATCTATTAAATATCTTTTACCATTGACTTCAGCTATCATGTCAAAAGTGCCTGCATAAATGTCTTTGTAATGGACTATTTGTTCTTGTTCTAATACTTCTATGTTGTACTTGTCTTTTAGCTTTATATATTGATTAAAGCTAGCTTCTTGTATGTAGTTTAATGTTGTTGTTATTATTCCTTTTTCATATTCTTCTATATACTTATGTAATTGAGTACCATATTTACTTTTTCTTTTTAAAATGTCATCAGGAACATTTTTATATTTATCAGGGAACATCTTTTGTAGTATTTGAGTAACACTTGGTATTATGTATAAATCATCATACAAATAAAGATGTCCCTTTTCAATAAATTCTACCATTATTCTACTTTAATTGTTACGCTTCCAGCTACTTCACTTGTTTTTGAATATTCTTCATAAATTTCAGGAAGTTCTGCTTTTAATCTTTTACTATCTATTCTTTTGCTTACTGTAGGTTTTTTATATACAACACTAAATCCTTCTTTTAAAATATTTTTTTTACCTGTTATTTCCATTGCATTTTTTAATAATAATTTTACTTCTTTTTCTTTTAATTCCATTTTTAATTGTAATTTTTTAAATTTCTTATATTCTTCAATAAAATCTTGATTTATTACTATTTCATTATTTTTAATTTCTACTAATTCCATGTATCTTTTCTCCCTTTTTAAAATGGTACTTTTTATCTGCTCTTTTCATTTGTTCTTTTTTTCTATTTTTTCTTTCATCTTCTGTTAAATTTGTTAAATCTTTTCTTTCTCTTAATTCTTCTAGTATTTTATTTGTATATTCTTTATCAAAATTATAAATCTTTGCTAATTTTAAAAATATATCTTTTGATGGTTTTGCTTTACCTTTTTCATATTGGCAAATTAAAACTGCAGATGTCCCTATCATTTTTGCAATATCTCGCTGTGTATATTCTCTTAGCACTCTACTAATATATAATTTTTTACTTAGTTTCATCTTTTTTTGTTCTTTTCTTTTTTTGTACGCTCTTATTTTTTTCTATCTCTTGTTTTGCTAATTCCATTCTCATTTTACTTTCTTCAATATGTTGGTCTATTTCCTCAATCCATTTTTTATTCCTTTTATTATCATTTACACACATTATTAATTGTGTAATTATAAATATTAAAAACATAAATATTGCTATTATATAAAATATTGTTTGTATCATTATTTTTTCATCTCCTCTATTTTTATAATCCCTTTTTATTAATTATTTCACTAGCTTGTTTTATTGTTAATTCTGTTATACTTCCTATATTGTATTTTTTTAATACTTCATTATAGTCTACACCTAAATTTCCAATATATTCTAGCTGTTTGCTTGTTGCTTTAGGTTCTTCCTTTTGCTCATATACTGGTATAGATTTATTTAAACTTTGTGCATCATCATCTTCTGTAGCTAATCCAAAAGCCATTAGTAAACTATATCTTCTTGCATAAGTAATAGCAGACCCTTGTTTTTGTGCTGGATTATCATTGCCATATAAAGTAGCATCTACTATTCTAGCTCCTCTTAAAGGTTGTTGTTCTTTACCATCAATTATTTTAACTGTCATTATATAATCGCTATCATCTATTCTGTCAATATATTGATAATAACTAGCTCCTATACTTTCTAAATACTCATGTATTTGTGCTATATCTACATACTGATAAGAATATTTCCCTCCACTTTTTGTTGGTATATCTGCTGTTTGATTTTTCTTTACTGTATTTGCCATTCTATCACTTCCTTCCTTTTATTTATAATTTAATTATACTATATATTTTTAATTTTGTAAAGTATTTATTTTAAACTATTCCATATTATTTATTTTTTCTATTATTTCATTGATTTTATCCATTAAGCAATTTTCATTTTTTAATATTTCTTTTATAAATTGTTTGTTATCTTTAATATCTTCTTCATCAGGTATACTATTATGATATTTTAATTTTTCTATCTTATTATTATCTTCTTCTATTATTTCTACTGTGTCGTTTAAATCTTCAAGTACTAAACATTCTTCAAATATTTCGTTTAACTCATCACATCTATAACAAATTCCTTTCGTTTTTTCTCTATAATATAAATGTTCTTTATATATAAATTTTTTTGGTAATTCCTTACCCTCTGCTATCATATTTAATAAATCTATTATCTTTATTTCTTTATTCATCTTTTACCTCCTTGCTTTCTAAAATAATTTCGTTTTTTAATAAATATTCTATTTTATTTTTTAATGCTGTTTGATAATCTGTATTTCTACTTGAATACCAACCACCAGTTCCTCTAAACTTATAATCATTAGGATTGAAAGTTATATAATTACCATAAGCATATTCTATTGAATAATTACCACCACCATTAATCTTCCCATATTGTATTAATTCACTTAATGTTTTATTGCTATTTAAAATATAGTTATCTAATTTCATATATTATTCTCCTATTTTTTCTTGCAAAAATGATATTTTAAAAGGTTCACAATTTATTGTTATTACTTCCATATCAGCAGTTGGTGTGCAACCAAATTCATATTCATTTGCTTCTAACTTAAAAGGTTTTATATTTGCATTAATATTACATTCAATTGATTTTAAATAACCATTGAATCTTTTGTTTATTTCTTCAACAGCTTCATCTATTCTTTTTCTTTCTATTTCAATTTCTGCACGATATCTATGTAACTTATCTTCTCTATATCTGTCAGTTGCTCTTTGTTTAACCTTTTTAATATTTTTACTAAGTGTTTTTTTACTTATCATAAACCCTAACGGCATTTTATTTTGTTCTTTTAAATAACTATCTACTGCTTTTTCAATATATTGTTTTTCTTCTTCTTTCCAATCTAACATTATTTATCATCTCCTTTTAGTTTTTTTAATAAATTTTTTCTAAAGTTTAATAAGCATTGTTCATCTTGTTCACAAAACACAACATAACCTCTTTCTATACTTTCTATTGCTTCATCTATAATATTTTTATATCTTTCTAGTTCTTGTTGTTGCTTTTTAATTATTAAATCTTGCGATAAATATTTTGATGAAAATTCATTTACTTTTTTTGAGTATTCTTCTAAATATTTTTCATTGTATTTTACATCAAATTTTTTTTCAAAAGGCATTTCAAACTCATAATCATTGGCTACACCATTTACTATTTTATTCACTATTCATCACTTCCTTTTAATTCTTTTAGTTTATCTAAATAACCTATTGCTTTTTCTTTTTGCCATTCTGCCCTATAATAATGAACCGAATAGTTGCCTTGTTCTTCTCCAATAAATCTATTCATATATTCAGTTGATTTGTTTATATCGTAATTTAAAAACTTTTCTAACTCATCTACTATATTTTTATATTTATCTAGTTCATCTTGATACTTCATATTTCTATCTATTAAAAAATCGCGCAATTCTTTTAATCTAGTATAAGAACAACCATATTCATTATCTAACCATTTATCTATTTCTTCTATATTCACTATTCATCACTCTTTCCTTGTAATATGTTTAATAAAACTGCTACACTACCTCTAAAACTTGTTATTTTATCTGGAAATCCATAAAAATTAAGTTCTACTTCTTCACTTTTTTCTTTTATATATTCTATTGCTTTCTCATTTCTTGTTTTTAAAATATCTCTATCGTTTCTTAATGAAGTGTTTAATGTCGATAATTCGTTATTCTTTTTAAAATAATAGTCTTTTTCTTCTTGTAAATTAGTTATGTAATCTAACAATTGTTTAAAATCATTACCAGATACAATATCTTGAACATATTCTAATTGTTTTGTTTTTTCTTTATAATCTTCCCATTTATTATTTATATTATCTAATATTTCTTTTATTTCATATTCCATTTAATCATCACCCCTTTGTAATACATCATGTCTTTTAAAATATTCCATTATATTTGATGTTCTCATCATTGCTTTTAATTTTTCATTTTCCTCTTGTAAATTATTTATGTAATCTAATAATAATTTAATTTCATCTAAATCTAAATCGTAACTTCTATCAATCACAATTACTCTGCCATCATAGCATTCATCTGAAGTTGTAGGATTATCTAACACTTCTTTAAATCCATCTAATATTTCTTTTATTTCATCTTTCATTTAATCATCACCACCCATTGAACCAACTATTATTATTGCTAGTATTATAAGTGCTATTATTCCATATATTAATCCTATTGTTTTCATTTAATCCTCCAATAATCTTTCTTTTAACTTGTAAATTTCTCTTTGTTGTTTTTCTACCCTTTTTGTTAAATTATTATTTTCTTTTTTTAGTTTTTCATTTTCTCTTTCTAATCTTGCTATTTTACCGGCTGTTTCTATAGTTAAAAATTCACCTTTCATTCTTTCACCTTTTTAGTTTTTTTCTTTTTAGGCATTTCTAATTCTTTTATTCTTTCTTTTAATTTTTTTATTGTGTTGTCTTTTAAATCTATTTGTTTATTTTTATAATCAATATCTGTTCCTTTATCTAATAATTGTTGTGCCCATTCTTTTGTAGCCTCTTCAAACGTTTCTCTTTGTATTTTATTTTCACTTTCTAAAGTATTAATTCTTTTTCTTAATTCATGTATTTTTCTTTTTAATTTTATATATTCAAACATTATCTTTACCTCTTTCCGAATTGTTTTACCGAAATAAGATGTTTACCATTTTTACAGTATAATCCCTTTTCAGCTACATAACATTTACTAGCTATACCTTTTTTATCATTCATTGATATATATCCATATCCCCAATAATCTCTTTTATAAACATAAATTATAGCTGTTACTATAACTAAAACATTTAAAATTATTAATATCTTACTTCCTAATTTTATGTATTCCATAACTTATCACCTTATTATTGATTTTACTTATATTTATTTATTATATTTTTTGCTTCTTCATTATCATATTTTTGAACTTGTATATCTTCATAAAACCATTTAGGAACATCTTTTTTATTTTCTATCCGTGTAACTTTATTTCTTTGCTCCCAGGTTCGTACACAAGCTTTCCAATCTTTCATTTTATTTTTTCCTACCATCCAATCTTTACTTTCATAAAAATCATAAAATGCTTCAGCATTTATGCTGTTTTTTCTTTCTATGCAATACTCATTTATTTCTTCTATAGTAGGTTTTTTAAATATTTTTCTTTTTATATTTTCTTTATTATTATTAATTATATTATTATCTATATTATTATATATATTAATATCTTTAATTTTCTTTAAGTCTGCCTTAAACTTTCTTTTATCCTGCCTTAAACTTTCTTTAAGTCTGCCTTTAACTTTCTTTAAGTCTGTTTTTAAATATCTTTTTCTGCCATCAAATTTTATTACTTCAACATAGCCTAATTCTATAAGCTTTTTTACCGAATTAGATATTTTTATTTCTGTACATTGGCAAAATTCTGCTAAATATTTATTACTTGCATAGCATCCTTTTTCCCCTACATCTAAACTATTTATTTCAACTAAAATTATTTTTTCAAGGGCTGTAAGTTCTTCATCAAACCATATTTCTTTAGGTATCCAAATTCCTTTAAAATCTCTTTCTAACTCTTCATACATATTGCCTCCACAATTAAAATATTGTTTTTGCCCTTTTTAGCCTTGTTTTAGTATTCAACCATATAAATATATTATTTAACCCTTTTCATTAAAATTTGCTATGTTTTTGTTTTAAATACGGATATATCTGTCATCATCTAAATCTCCAGTTATCTCACTATTGCTTTTTAAATTGTAATTTTCTCTCACGTATTCTTTATAATCATCAAATTCTTCTTGTATATGTTCTTTATCAAAATACAATTCTTCAATAGCTCCCCATAATTCTTCTACTGATACAAAATCCTTATTAAACACAGACTTGAAACAGCTTGTATCAGGAACAGTTGTAAATATATCATTCATTTTTATCACTTCCTTCCTTTATTTATAAATTAATTATACTATATATTTTTAAAAAAATAAAGTATTTTTACATAAAAAAAAGAAGATTTTTTAAATCTCCTTAGTTGGCGTACAAACTAACATTTTTTTGTTAGAGTGCTACATACATTATATCATATTATTTTTTTATTAGTCAATTATTTTCCTTTGTAAAGCCACGAAAAAGAATGTGCTGTTTTAGTTCTAACTACTCCAGAAGGTTTCCAACCTTTGCTTTTTTGATATTTAACAAGTGCTTTTTCAGTTGCTGGTCCGAATATTCCGTCAGCTGTTACACCTAATTTTTTTTGTAATTCTTTTACATCAGAACCTTTACATCCTTGTTTTAATTTTCTTGTTAAATTAAATTTTTTAACTGGAGCTTTACTTACTTCATACTTAGGCCTTATAACCATACAAATTTCACTTGCATATCTATTTCTATAAGCTACCTTTGATTTTTTAAAATTATCAGATAAAGTATTGCCTTCTATCGTTTTGTAAGAACCATCTTTATTCTTTTCAATAAATATTCCTATATGGTCATAAGCATACCCACTATTTTTCCAATCAAATATAACTATATCTCCAGCTTTTGCTTTCTTTAAAGGTACATCTAATTTTGCATTTTTTCCCCATCTTGCAACATTACCTACTACAGCTTGTTTTGTACCATTGCAGAATAATTTACTAGCTTTTTCTTTATGAAATAACCACCATATAAATATTACACACCAATCTGTATTTACTCCATAAGCTTTACAATATTTTTTGTAGCCTTTACCAACTTGCTTTTTTGCTAATTTTACTATATCAGAAGCTTTCGTCATAATAATCCTCCTCTTCATCATATTCATCATCAAAATTATCTTCTATTGAAACTTCAGGAAGTCCACCTACTATAGATGTCAAAATAGAAAGTATTCCACTCATAGCTACAGCTGACAAACAAGTTAACCAGTTTACTTCACTAATCAAAGTACTAGCTCCTATAATACCAATTGCTGTCTGACACATAGTTTTTATTGCTCTGATTAATGCACACTTTATAAACTTTTTCATATAATCACCTCTTTAAAATACGTTCTTTGTATTTAGGTTTTATTAATTCTTCCCCATTCCTATTCTTAAATCCTTTACATTCTTTTTCAAAATATTCTAACAATATATTTATTCTTTCTAGGTTTTCCATTCTGATTTTACCACTTAAATTTTCTTGTATCATCTCATTTGTTATTCCATCAAATAATTCCCTGTCGTATTGTTCTACTATATGTAAATAATTATGTGCTGTATCTTGTACGAGAATAGCACCATTGCTTTCAGTGTAACCATCACCTAATTTCTTACGTTGGCACAATCTTTTAGGAATAATTAAATGGTGAAAAGACAGCTCATTTTTTTTATCAAACGCATAGCCCATGAAGTCATATCTTAGGTTCATCATGTTGTATTTATATACCATTAGCTTTGTTATTTCACGCATTTTTATTAATACCCAATAGCCCAACCAGCATCAATAAAAGCTTGATAATGAGGCAGTGCTTGTATTCTACTTGCACTAGGATAATTTGTATAACCCCACAAAAATGCAATAGTTTTTGTACCAGTATAATTTGTTGCACTTATACACATTTGTAAAACATTATCAAGTGATGTATCTGTTAAATTTTGACAATTAAAAAACATTCTATTCATATTAGTAACACTGCTTGTATTTAATATTGGAATATTCTGTAAATAAATGCAATTTAAAAACATAGAATTCATATTCGTAACCTTGCTTGTGTCAAAATTATTGCCCCAACTTATACTTGTTAAATTATTACAGTCACTAAACATAGAATCCATATTCGTAACATTAGATGTATCAAAAGAAGATAAATCTAAATTTGTTATATTTGAACAACCATAAAACATATTAGACATATTCGTAACATTAGATGTACTATTAATTGTTGGTATTGCAACTCCAGAAAAGTTAGAAAACGCATAGGATAAATCTGAACCACTAACAGTTAAAGGCACTCCTATTTTTTTTATGCTTTTTAGCCAGCCAGGTTGTCTGCCTGTTCCCGATTGAATAGTATCCTCAAAATATTCACTTAAATCAGGTCCACTTGTAGGCACATTAGTAGTAACTTCAACTTCACTCAATCCATCATAACCAGCATCAGCTACCACGTTTGTTGTTCCATTTTCTGTTATTGTTACTTCTTTATCTTGTAACACTGGAGGCTTACTTCCACCTCCTGCTTTCTTACCTAATAAATAGCTTGTTACGTCCATATACTATTCCCCTTTCCATTCTTCATTTTCTGCATCATAAAAGAAAAGTTTACCAGTATCAATTTCAATAAAAACAGAACCATTATCTACTACCTTATTTTCAATTTTACTAGGTTTTGTTTCTGTAGATAATCCTCTTAATTCCATTGTTGCTTTTATATCTCCATTTTGTAATTTTTCTCCATAATTAATTTTGTGAATTGTTATCATAAAACATTCCTCCTTCTATTTTCATTATATCATAAAAAAAAGAAAAGAAACATCTTTTCTTCAAAGGGGGTCTTTCAAAATGAAAAGACATAATGCTCTAGTGTTCCTAAATATAAGCTCTGCTAGGCTTTAGCCTCATAATAAGTAAAACTTATATACACTTATAGCACCATCTATTACAAAATGGGTTCATATTCCCATTTGTAACCATAAGCATATTTGTATTTTCCTCTGCAACAACAAGAAATGTTATCTTTTCTATATTGTGTGTTATGTGTTAAATCCCAAATATTATCCCATATCTTAATAATATTTCCATATTTATCTTTTTGTATTATTTTATATTTTGATTGATTTTTGCTTACTTTTTCATTTCTCTTTCCATAATTAATATTATATAAATTAGAACACCATTCAAGATTTGTTAAATTGTTATTGTGTTTGTTTTCATCTTTATGATTGACACATTTATAATTGTGTTTATTTGGAATAAATGCTTGTGCCACTAACCTATGAATAGTATACGTTCTCTGTATCCCATTTTTAGATAAACCAACTTTTAAATATTCTCCTTTTGTCGGCTTCAATACTTTCCTTTTTGATTTTACTCTGCCTATGTTAGAAACCCAATATAAGCCTTCATAATCTTTTACTTCTTTCCATATCTCTTTCATGACTTATACCTCCAATTTATAAGTCTTTATACTACTTATTAAAGGGGAATAATTGGAGTATTCCCCCATAACAGTAGCAATTTATATAAAAGCAAATTTAAGGTTTTTCAACCTAATTTCATTATAACACATTTTTATAATATTTTCCATATATATTCAATTTCTTTGTTAGTACAATCCCAAGTATCTATGATATAACCATCTACACATGCTGTTATATGTCCATTAGTAGTTATTAAATATTTACCAACAGGATGATTTTCTGCAAATTCTCCTATATATATTTCTGTAAAAGGTATTCTATTAAACTTTTTATCTAAAAATTCTCTTACAAAAATTGCATTATCCATCATCTGTCCTTGTTCCATTGCACTTTTACATAATTCTTTATATGCTTCTTTCCAAGTAATATCCATTACTATTGAATAAGCTCTAGGAAAACAATCATCAATAAAATTGTTGTGACTATTAGCATTATAAAAATAATATTTCATATTATCTCATACTATTTTGTAGTGCTTGTTTTAATTGTTGTTTTTGTTGTGGACTGTCAGCTTCTTCATGTAATACCATTATAAAATCTTCTAGTGCTTTTATCATATAGTGAAATGATTTATCTGTTTCTTCTCCTGCTCCATATCTTTCTCTGCTTTCATTATATCTTCCATATTCACTATACATTCTGTCTAAATGGTCATGCCCTCTATATCTTCTGTCTACTCCACGTCTTCCATAATTATCACGCCCATATTCGTCATAAGAACCTCTATTGTATTCTCCATAATTTCCATAACTTCCATGCCCTGGTCCTCTTCCACTATATCCTTCATAATTTCCGTACATATTATCTTCCTCCTTTAACATTTTATTTATTTTTACTAATTTATAAACACCATCAATATTATTAGCAAGAGTTTTTTCTTCAACTATTTTTTTTAATAGTTTTTCAGTTTCTTCTTGTATCTTATTTTCCATCTTTATTCCTTTCTAGCAAACTGATTATTTTTTCGTTTTGCTTGATTATTTTTTTAAAATATTTTTCATCTTGTATCTGTAATTCTTGCATTAAATCACTGTTGTTATAATCTTTAAGTAATATTTCTAAACTATATAATTGAAGTAAAAATGCAATATTATTTATATTGTTATTCACTATCTATTAAGCCTAGAAATACTAAACGTTGCATTTGTTATAATTGCTTGAGTAGTTGAAATTGGTGTTGTTGGTGTTGTTGGTGTAGGTACACTAGGTACACTTTGAACTGATATATTTGTTGTTCCTCTAGGACAAACTCTTAACTTTTTATCAAAAGAAATTGTTTCATAATCATCAGCTGTTACAATTGTTACTGCTCTTACAGTATCTGGTATTAATACTCCATCTTGAAATAATCCTATTGCTACAACCCCAGGAGTTGCTGTACTTACAGAAGCACTAAATTCTACATCATAATACCCTGTATATCCATTTCCAAATATTTTAAAATTAGGATTGCCATTTGAATAATCTAGCCAGCCATTACAATTGCAAGAAGCACATCTCGTTCTAATATCAGTCTCATCAAAAGTTATAGGGCTTTCATTACTTGGCAATGCTAATGGCTCATTTATAATTGTTTCTATCATATTTTAATCTCCTTTCTTAATAAAAAAGAGGTAGAACTTGTCCACCTCTTGTTGTCCATTACTGGACTACATTAGCAAGTTCCTGTAATCAGGTAGTTGTAATCAACTCATGCTATTAAATAAATTGACTTGTTGTACTAAAATTTCCACATCCGCATCCATTATTTGCTGGGCAAGTGAATATAGGAGTGCGTCCATATACCGGAGTTGTAGGCACAGGACAGTTAGAAAGTCTGTTGTAAAGAGCGTCTACTTCATTTGCAAATCCTTGTGAAATAAATGCGTTTTGTGCTGTTTGACTAGCTCTTAAATCTGCTCTTGTTAATTCTCTTTCAAGGTCTGCTATCTTATCATTTTTGCCATCTAATTCTAATTGACATAACTTATCAAGAATAGCTTGAGTATTAGCTGTTGCATTTGTAATTATGTCTCTTGTATTATTAGCATCTGCAAATCTTGTAGAGTTAGCTTCATTTTGAACTATGTTTTGAGTTTGACAAGTAGCTAAACGATTTTCACAGCAACATGATGCCAAATCAGAAGCTAAACCATTTATAGCACCTGTAATAGCTGTTTGACTGTTAAATGCTTGTTGCATATCAGCTATTTGTCTTGCATTATTAGCAATTTCAGCACTAGCAAAACCATTATTTACAGCTCCAACTATATCAGAAGTACTATTGCATAATTGATTGCTTATTCCATAAACGCCATCTCTAACACCTTCTATTTGATTACTTAAATGTAAAGTATCAAATCCATTATTAGTGTTACTCATAATTTCTTTTTGTCCATTTGAAAGCCATGCATAACCATTATCAAAGCTATTGCCACCTCCAAATCCTCCCCAGCCATTGTTTCCATTTCCAAACAATAAAGCTAGAAGAACTAAAGCCCAGATGCCGTCTCCTCCAAAGAAGCCACCATTATTTCCATAGCCTCCCATCATTGGATACACTGGATAAGCAAAGCCACCATTATTATTAGTAGCTAGGTCAACAACTGGTTGAATAGCATTTCCATTATTCATTGAATTACCTCCTTTCATAATATTTAAAGTGCTAGGAGCTTTACATGAAGGTACTTACCTAGCAAATACCCTCATGCAAGGCTCTTAACCTTGCTTTTGATTAAAAGCATTCATCATATTATCCCATTGTGTTTTTTGCTCTTGATTAAATCCACCAACTATTTTATTTAAATATTCATTAGGGTCATCCTTATTTTGTCTTGCTTTTTGAAATTCTTGAAACGCTTGAGGATTTACTCTTTTTAATTGCTGTTCTAGTTGCCCCATCATTTTCTGTGGAGCTTGTTTCAATAAATTGCTCATCATCATTTGCACCATATTGTTCATTATCTATTCTTCCTTTCAATTCTTCTATTTGTTGTTGTAAATTTGTTATTAAAATATCTTTATCATCCATAGGCTTTATTTCTTTTAATTCAAAGCTTTTAATATCACCTTTTATATTTTTAATCCATACAACTGACATATCTTTACTAAAAAATGGAGTATCGCCGAAAACAATATCTTTTTCTACTTCATCAATAGAACTTGCATATCTTATTCCATCTCTTGAAGTAGGTGTTAATTGAAAATTTTGTGTTACATTTGCCGGCTGTGGATTATTAATCTGTGTTTTCATTTTTTCAAGTTCTGCTATTTGGTTATTTATTCTGTCAATGTTTGATTGTGGACTATATTGCATATAAGGATTGTTATACATATTTACCTCACTTTCTAAATAAAAAAGAAAAGAAGAACGACTTGTTTTTTTTAGAAACTATCAATTGGCTCACTGCCCTCTTGAACTTTGCTCGTTCCTCCTTTCTATATTCATTTTAAAATTAATATTTAATACAAAATTGCATAAAAAAAGAAGTTTATTGTGTTAGTATTAACAACCTTGTAACTTCTGTTTCTAAATATTTCTTATAAGCTTTTTTAATTTTGCTTATTTCATAACTGACTGTTCTCTGTGACATTCCCATTTCTATTGCTATCTTTACTATTTTATCTTTATTAATAAGCATATCAAGTATCTTTTTTTGTTCATCTGTTAATTTTACTTTAGATATAAAATCATCATAAATTATTTTTATTCTTAAATTTTCAATCATAAATCCTCCCTTTTGTTTTTATATAATAATTAATATTTTAAAAAAATAAATAGTTAAAAGATTGCAAGAAAAATACAACTATATAACTTTTATATAATTTCTATATAAAATATTTATATAACTTTTAAATAACATTTATATAAAAAAGAACATAAAAAAAAAAGAACTATATCATGTATTTTTTAGTTTTACGATATATTTCTTTTCTTCTATTACATATTGTAGCTTCACTATAATGAAACTTTTTTCCTATCTCTTTGCAATTATAACCCGCTACTAATTCTTTAAATATCTTATCCTCATGTTTCTTTTTATTTAAGATATTACTAGCTAGAATATAATTATACATTTCAGGTTCATAATTATATGTATATTGCATTGTTTTCATAAAAAATAGTACGCCCCCTTAAAAACGTACTATATTATACTATAATTATTTAATTTTGTAAAGTTATAATAATATGTCTGTATGAACTACCTTGAATTTTACTATCTTTTCTTTTAAAACTGTTACATAAGTATTCCCGCCTAAACTTGTATAAACTTCATATTCATCTAACCAACCTTGCAAAACATAATCTGGTATTTCTTTAAGTTTTTCATAAGCATAATATGTATTAGTCAAGTTGCTTTTTAAAAGTATTAAATCTGCTGTATCTTTCTTTTTTTGTTTCTTGCTATATACTTTTATTTTTTGTACTAGAACACCTATTATTAATCCCAATATAGTTGTTATTATATATGTTATTATGTTTGTTATCATTTATGTTCTCCTTTTTATTTTTTATTCAATAATAGGGTCTAAACCTATAATTTTTGATACAGTTTTGCTAGAACCAGCATTATGATTTCCACTTGCATTATGTCCTAACTCTTTAGCTACGTTCCAAGTTAAAGTGTTTCCATTAACAGTACAGTCAAATAATTTAGCATACTGATTTGAAGTACTAGCACCACCTATGATAATTGAGCCTCTAAAATTATTTCCTGAGTTACTTCTATAACAA
>Ga0256404_1003048_pt1 | contig 35322 bp, 37 predicted proteins | sample RumenRJG_01DNA_FD_185990 | JGI IMG/M metagenome (GOLD analysis project Ga0256404, IMG submission 185990) | Bovine rumen microbial communities from Lethbridge, Alberta, Canada - RJG_01 | ecosystem: Host-associated > Mammals > Digestive system > Stomach > Rumen | place: Canada: Alberta | collected... | reverse complement strand
GGATATGGAAGGGAATGTTGTTCGGTACACGTACAGCATTCCTTTTTTTCGTATTCCCAAGGTTCCTTATGTTTCGTTTCATTCCCCATGGATGTTGCGGGAATTACAAACAGACCATCCCGATAGGAAACCTACCGGGATGGAGAAGCTGGGCAAAACTGGTGCACTGCCCGAGACTACTGGAGTTTGGCGGGATACTGCACCGGAGTACCAGCGACCTCGAACGGCCACACGGTCTTCCAGGCACCATCCTGAATCTGCGCGATAGCGACAGAGGCGTACAGGTTGTTGTGGGTATGCTTCACACCCTCGACTTCCATATCGCCGAACTTGATACGGTCATACGGCAGGATGATTTCCGGGCCGCCAGGGAAGCTGCCCTGGATATCCATGGCAAGCAGGGCGTCACGGACCTTGGTTCCGTCGGTGGTTCCAGCCTGCTCGAAAGCAGTCTTCAGGATCCACATGGCGGTGAAGGACTCGGCAGAGTGACCGTTCATGTCGATACCGTACTTTTCCTTGTACTTGGCGTTGATTTCCTTGCCCTTGGTCAGGTCGGCGTTCCACTCGACGACACTGGCGATACCATTGGAGATACCAGGAGTGGCGGGAATGAAGGAAGGATCGGCAAAACCATTGGCCTTGGCGACGATTACCGGCGGGTGGGCATTCTGCTCGCGCAGGGTCTTGGTGAAAAGAATGGCGTCGGCGATGTAGCTCTCGCAAAGGACTGCATCCGGCTTGGAGTCACGCAGTTTCAGGACCTCGCTGGTAAGGTCGGTGGTTCCGCCGCTGTACTGTACTTCGGCGACCAGTTCCATGTGGTACTTCGGAGCCCAGATCTTGGCACAGCGGATCAGTTCCTGGCCGATGTTGGAGTTGTCGGCAAAGATGGCGATACGCTTCATCGGGATGTTGTTCTGCTTGCCGAGGTCGGCAATGAACTTGAACTGGTCCTCGACGTAGACACTGTTCATCGGGCACATGCGGAAAAAGTACTCGTAGCCCTGGCTGGACAGGTTGTCGACCGTGGAGATTGCGGTCAGCTCAGGAATCTGATACTGCTCGCAGACCTGCGCGGCAATCTGGGTGATGGTGGACTGGTGACAGCCAAGAATCGCGTTGACGTGGTCCTGGGTAACCAGTCTCTCGGCGACGGAGCGTCCGACCTTCGGATCGCCCTGGGTATCGCCACGGACAACCTCGATCATGCGGCCGTTGACGCCGCCTTGGGCATTGATCATTTCTGCGGCGAAATCGACACCACGCATGATGTTGTTGCCGATGGCGGCCTTGTCACCGGAAAGGGCGTACATGGCGCCAATCCGAATCGGTTCCTTCGAAGCGTCCGCACTGCTTGCGGGTTCCTTCGTGCCGTTGGCGAACATCGCGCTCATGGCTACAGATGCTACCAGCAACGCGGCGATAACTTTCTTCATACTTGTTCCTCCTTGTATCGGTCGTATGAAATCATATTCAAATTCCGAGATACGCCTTTTTGACGTGCTCGTTCTTGCTCAAGGCATAAGCGGTGTCCGAAAGGACGACACGCCCGTTCTCAATCACGTACCCACGGTCGGCGACGGCCAGAGCCTTGGTGATATCCTGCTCGACCAGGATCACGCTCACTCCCTGCTCCTTGGCAAGGTGGCCCGCCACCTCAAGAATTTCGTCGACAATGTTCGGGGCAAGGCCTAGGGAAGGCTCGTCGAGAATCAGCAACCTGGGAAGACCGATCAAAGCACGGGCAACCGCCACCATCTGCTGTTCGCCACCGCTCAGGGTGCCTGCGACCTGGCCCCGACGCTCCTTCAGCTTGGGAAACCACTGGTAGATGAACGCTTCACTCTCCTTCATCTTCGCCTTGGCGGCCTTGCTGAAGGCTCCCATCTCAAGGTTCTCGTAGACCGTCATGTTGGTGAACAGCTGTCTTCCCTCGGGAACCTGGATGATGCCCTCGTCAAGGATGAAGCGGCTGGACTTGCCCACCAGCTCGGTGCCGTTGAACTGCTCGGACCCGCTGGTCGGATGGATCATGCCGGTAATGGCACGCACCGTCGTCGTCTTCCCAGCTCCGTTGGATCCGAGTATGGCAACCACCTCCCCATCCTTCACCTCGAAGGAGATGTCCCAGAGCACCTGGATGGAGCCATAGCCCGCATTGAGATTCTTCACGGTGAACATCAGCCATTCTCCTTTTTCTTTCCGAGATAGACTTCCTCGACATACGGGTCGTTCATCACCTGCTGCGGAGTACCTTCTGCGATCTTCTCGCCGTGGTGCAAGACGATGACCTTGCCACACAGGCTGACTACCGCGCGCATGATGTGCTCGATCAGGAAAATCGTCACCCCGCTCTCGTTGATCTTGTTGATCAGCTCGATGGCCTGGTCGGTCTCCGTCGGGTTCAAACCCGCCATGACCTCATCCAGGAACAGCATCTCCGGCTTGGTAGCCAAGGCCCGCGCCATCTCCAACCGCTTCTGGTCTGGCGTCCCCATTTCCTTGGCCAGGACGTCCTTCTTCGCATAGAGTCCGGTAAACTCCAGAATTTCCTTGGCGATCTCACGGGCTTCGGCAAGGCTTGCCGCGTGTCTACGGCCGAAGAAAGCGCTGGGAACGATATTGTCCAGCACCGTCAGGTTGCCGAGCGGCTTCATGATCTGGAAGGTACGGGCGATTCCCATCGCCGTGTATTCATAGGGTTTGCAGTTGGTGATCTCCTTCCCACGATAGAAGATATGTCCCGAGGAGGGAGGATAGAAACCACAGATCATGTTGAAGGTGGTGCTCTTGCCGGCCCCGTTGGGTCCGATCATGCCGGTGATGCCGCCCTCTTCCACCGTCAGGGAAAGATCGTTGACCGCCTTCAGGCCACGGAAGTTCTTGGTAATATGTTCGACTCTGATGATAGGTTCGCTCATCGCCTCACTCCTTGTCCTTCTTCCCCAGGATCTTGTGGTCGACCCAGTCCTTGGCCTTGCTCTTCCCATACCAGCCGAGCAGGCCGACGGGCTTGAAGCGGATGACGCACAGCAGCACGATCGCATAGAGGATCAGGTTGATGCCAGGCAGGATGCCGCCGAACTGGTTGCGAAGCCACTCGCTCAGGCAGAGCAGGATCACGCCACCGACCAGCGGCCCTTCGACAAAGGCCGCGCCACCAACGATGGCAGGCAGGACAAACTCGGTCGAGAAGGACTGCAACATCAAATCACAGTCGATATAGCGGTTGTAGTTGGCGTAGAAACAGCCCACCATCGCGGCGATCATCGCGCTGATGACCAAGGCGATGACCTTGTATTTCATCGGCTTGATGCCGATGGCGCTGGCGACATCCTCATCCTCGCGGATGGTCTTCAAGGCAAAGCCGAGCTTCGACTTGTTGATCTTCCGCATCAGCAGGTAGACACACACCACCATCACCAAGGCGATGTAATAGTAGGGAGTCTTGCTGTGGAAACGGAACTCGAGGAACGAGGGCTTTCCATAGGCGAGCGGGATACCCATCGCCTTGCCGGCGAAATCCCAGTTCAGCATGAACTGGCGGATCGTCTCGCCGAAAGCGATCGAGACCAACGTGAAATACGGGCCCTTCAGCAGGAAGCAGGGATAGAAGACCACGCCGGCAATCAGACCGACAATCAACATGGCGACCGGAATGGTAAGCCAGGGGTTCCAGCCACCCTTGGTGATCAGCAGAGCGCCAATATAGGCACCCAAGCCCATGTAGGCCGCATGACCCAGCGAGTTCTGTCCCGTCATGCCGCCAAGCAGGTTCCACGCCAAACTCATCGTCGTCGTATAGAAAATCACAATCAGGACGTTGACGATATAGGGACTCCCCTTCAAAAGCAGAGGCAGGGCAATCAGCAATGCGATGAACAGCAAGAGAGCGGCCAGGCAGCGCTTCTGGTAGGTTGTTTTCAGGCTCATCTCAGCGCCTCCTCAGAATCAACATCTGGCGGACAACCAGGATGATGATGAATGAAACGAATACGGTCAGGTCCCGGTAGGTGGGTCCGATGATCAAGCTGCTCATCGTCTCCATCAACCCGAGGAAAATACCGGCGACAAAAGCGCCCTGGATCGAGCCGAAACCACCGACCACGACGACGATCAAGGCCTTGAAGCTGAACTGCGAGCCGACCGTCGGGTTGATGACATAGAAAAGGGTCAACAGGTCACCAGCGATGCCGGCGAGCGCGCAACCAAGGCCATAGGTGAGGATGTAGATCCGCTTGACGTTGATGCCTACCACTTCGGCTCCCACCGAGTTCTGCGACACGGCACGGATTTCCTTTCCTACCTGCGTGTACTTCAAAAAGAGGAACAACGCGATGGTGATGAACACCAGCATGATCAGGCTGACCAGTTTCGGAAGCGCCAGCGTGATCGGCCCCATGTGCATGATCTTGCCGCTGTACGGGGTGACAATCGTGCGGTTCAAGGAGGTGAAGATGACCAGCGCCAGGTTCTGGTAGAGCAACCCAAGGCCGACAGTCAGGAAGAGCAGGTTGGTGAAGCTTTTCGTCCCCAAGGACGGAGTGATCAGCGTGTGCTGCACCAAGGCTCCGATGGCAAAGCATCCAAGGGCCACCAGCGGAAGCGCCACATACGGATCAATACCGAAAACTGAATAAAAGACAAACGTCAGGTACATGCCGATCATCAGCATCTCGCCGTGACAGAAGTTGATGATCTTCATCACGCCGAAGATGATGTTCTGGCCCATACCCATCAATGAGTAGAAGCCTCCGATCAGCAGGCCGTTGACCACTGCTTGCAGGAATATTTCCATCTCGACCCCTTTTTCGGATTCACCCTACCATCGCCTTTGGAAGCGCGAAAGTGAAAAATCGAGATTGCCAATTTATTCAAGTGCTTTGCCAATATTTTAGAGTCGTCCCCGTAAAGTATGGTACACTTCGCGGTATGGGCAGTATCCGCTTGTTCCTGGTCCTCCTCTTGTATTGCACCTCCACCTTGGGTGCCGAGGCAGCCTATCTGCGTCTTGCGGTCCCCAGCGGCGAGAAGCACCCGATCGGGAAAGCTTCCATCTACCTTTCCCACCAGTGCGACTGGGAGCCCGGCGCCGACCTGCACCTGCAGGTGGCAGGACCGGAGCTAGGCAGCGAAAGCGAGGTCCTCATCCAGCTCCGCTTCGGCGGAATCTCGATGATGGCAGCCCGGATGGAGACGCTCTGCGACGCTGTCCCCTCCCTGAAGCATGTTGCCGGGACGCTCCGGCAGCTTGAAGCCAAAGAACGGAAACCGTACTGTCTTTCCCACTGGCCAAGCCTGGTCGCCGCACTAGAGACCAAAGGAATACATCCCCTTGCCGTCCTTGAACCGGAAATGCGCTGCCTCTACACCAACGGGACGACGCACATCGAGACCATGCAGGGAACCACCATCGGAGTAAGGAGCGGCAGCTCTTTCCAAGAGCGGATCCAGCGTTGGGGAGCCATTCCCTTCTCCAGCGACCCCAACGACTTTTCCACCTTGCTCTCCAGCCACCAAATCGATGCAGTCGAGGATGGTTTCCTTGACCTCTGCCTTTCGCCCACCTGGGCCTTCGCCCGTACCCTCCGGGTCAACGACCGGGAAAGCCTCCCTTCCCTGCTGGTGGTCAGCAGTCGGGTCTGGGATTCGCTGGATGCACGACAGCAAGCGCTGCTTGGGGAGGCGACCAGGAAAGCCTCCCTGTACGGCGACACGTTGATCGAGCGGGCACAGGCAGACTGGCTGGAGCTGGCACGCAAGGAAAAGCAGCTGGTGGAAGGAGACTGGTGATGCGGACGAAGGCCCGATCAGTCTCTGCCGTCATCACCACAGGGCTCCTCTTGCTTCTCGGAGCCTTCATTCTCTTTACCGCGACCTTCTTCGTTCGCCTTTCCGGAGACTATCGGAACCAAAGCCGATACACCTTCACGCTGGACCAGGTGCAGGCTTTCAAACAAAGCCTTGCCCAAAGCTCCGAGTCTCTCAACCGGTACATGGAATCGGGAAACGTACAGAAACTGGCAGACCACACCGAAAGCCTTGAGACGGGAGAGAAACACCTGGACAACCTGCAGGCCCCGTTGGCAGACAACGAGCGGACCCCGTATCTGCTGGCGGCCATCCGGAGCGCCTACCAGACTTTCGAGGAAGCTTGCAGGCGGACCTATACCTTGAAGATGGAGAACAACGAGGCCAGCTACCAGAACCGGGACCAGGCGACCGTCATCGCCAGTTACCTGACCAGGTACTGCGACGAGCTGTCAGGCATCATCATCGAGCAGAGCCTGGACCGGCAACGGGGCGAACAAAGGATGCTGGCCCGCATGACCACGGTCATCGGACTCTACGCCATCGCATTCCTTGCCATCACCCTTCTCATCCTCTATTTCTTCTCCACCTGGATCAAACGCCCGCTGGAGCTCTTCGCCTCCAAGGCCAAGACCATCAGCCAGGGATCCCTTGGACAGCCGGTCCTCCTGCCCCACACCGACACCAGCGTCGCCCAGCTGGTGGAGGCCTTCAACAGCATGCAGGAGGAGATCAAGGAAAAGGTCGAGGCAGAACAGAACCTCGCCAAGGCGAAGCAACAGAATGCCGAATACCAGGCAGCCATCGACAAGGCGACCTTGGCAGTACTGCAAAGCCAGACAAACCCGCACTTCCTCTTCAACACCCTCAACTCGATCAGCCGCACGATCACCCTCGGGAAACTCCAAGCCGCCCAGCGCATGCTCTCCAGCCTTACCAGCTTGATGCGGTATAACCTGACCGACCCCAGCGAGCCGGCCCTTCTGGAAGAGGAGGTCGCAATTACCGAGGAATACCTGCAAATCCAGGCAATGCGCTTCGGGGAGAGGCTCTCCTGGAGCGTCCATGCCGAACCGCTGGTGCTGGAAAGCGTGATGATTCCACGCTTCACCCTCCAGCCCCTGGTGGAAAACGCGATCATCCACGGCATCTCGCCATTAGAAAAAGGCGGGCACGTGGTCATCGATATCAAGGAACGGAACAGCGGGGTCGTGGTACGGATTGCCGACGACGGTGTCGGCATCCCATCGGAGCGTCTTGCCTGCCTACGCGCCTACAAGAGCAAGCGCATCGGAATCGCCAACACCCACAAGCGGCTCGAGCTCTTCTACGGTTCGAAGGATGTGATGGAAATCATCAGCCGCGAAGGGCGGGGGACGATGGTGGTCTTGCATTTGAAGGAGGAGATATGATGTACAACCTGCTGATTGTCGACGACGAGCAGATCGAGAGGGAGGCGCTCCGGTTTTTCCTCTCCAAGCACCAGTTGCCCTTGGCATCAGTCTACGAGGCGGGCAACGCTTCCCAGGCGCTCTCCATCTGCCACCAGCGCCACATCGACATCATCACCCTGGACATCAACCTTCCGGGCATGAACGGTCTGGACTTCCTAGACACCATCAGAAGCGAGGGAAACACCGCCAAGGTACTGATTTCCACCGCCTATTCCCAGTTCGAGTACGCGGTCAAGGCGTTGCAGAACGGGGCGCTCGATTTCCTGGTCAAACCGCTGTCGGAGGAACAGCTGGTCGCCAGCCTGGAGAAGACCATCGACCGGCTGGACAAGGAAGCGTCAGCACGCAACGAGCTGAAACGGATGGGCGATTACCTGAAGGTACGCGAAGAGCGCTTGCAGGCAGTCCGGCAGGGGGCCGAGGAAGAGAACCCGGTGGCCCAGATCAAGAACTATATCGCCCAGCACTACAGCGAGCGGATCGGGCTGGACGAAATCGCCCTGGACCTTGCCTACAGCAAGTTCACCATCGCCAAGATCTTCAAGGCCCAGACAGGGGACACCGTCGTCTCCTTTTTGATCCACTACCGGATGGAGAAGGCGAAAGAGCTGCTCGAGCTGACCACCGAGCCGGTGAAGCTCGTAGCCTTCCGGGTCGGGTACTCCGATCCCAACTATTTCATGTGGACGTTCAAAAAGCAGGTGGGCCTCAGCCCCCTGCAGTATCGGGCGAAAAAGCTCAAGGAACGGCGGCTTACCAGCGAGTGACCCTGACCCGCCCCAGCACAGCCTCGATCTCGCTTCTGCCAGCCAGATGGTCGCAGAAGGCGCTGGCGCTGCCACAGGCGGTGCCCCAGCGGAGCGCCTCGACCTCGGCTTCCTTGCCATGCGCAAAGCCATAGAGGAAACCGGCGACCATCGAGTCGCCGCTGCCGATGGTGTCCACCACCATCCCCTGAGGAGCCGAAGAGGACCAGTAGTCGCCCTTCGGCCCTACAAGCACCGCGCCATCTCCACCCCGGCTCACCAGCACGTAGCGGGCCCCCATCTCCACGAGCCGTTTGCCGTAATGGGCGGCATCCTCCACCGTCTTGATCTCCACGTCGAACAAATCCCCCAGCTCTTTCGCGTTGGGCTTGATCAGGAAGGGCCGGCAGCAGAGCGTACCGGTCAGGCTCTGGCCGGTCGCGTCCACCACGAAGCGGATTCCCTTCCCCGTCAGCTCCTCAAGGAGCGCGCCATACCAGGAAGGGCTCAGGCCGGGGGCGAGGCTTCCGGAAAGCACCACCGTATCACCCTTCTGCAGGGCCGCAAGCTTCTCGACCAGCATGGAGACCTCGCTCTGCCCGATGGTGGGGCCGTCGCCATTGATCTCGGTCTCGCGCAGACCATGGATCTTGGCGTTGATGCGAGTCGAACCACGCCCCACGGGGATTGGGGTGAAGGGCAGTCCGGCCTCCTCGATCATCGAGCACAGCATCTGTCCGGTCTTCCCCGCGACGAAGCCGTAGGCCATATTGGGCACGCCCAGATTGGTCAGGACCTGGGTGACGTTGATGCCCTTGCCACCCACGCGGATCGTCGTTTCGTCCGCACGGTTCAGCGTGCCTACCTTCAGCGCTCCGGTAAGGCGCATATGATAGTCAAGTGAAGGATTGCAGGTTACGGTTGCGATCATGTTTTCTCCCTTTCATTCATAGGACGTGCACGCGCATGCGTTCAAAATAGGCAAGCGTGTCGTCGTCCAGCGTTCCATCGCTGATCAAGGTATCGATCTGGTTGGCTTTGGCGAAGGAAAAGGTATTGGGTACCCCCACCTTCGATCCGTCCATCAACACCACCACCCGTTCCGAGCGGGCGATCACCGCCCGCTTCAGGGCGCTCTCGTCACTGGAACCGCAGGTAAAGCCTGTCTCCGGAAGGAACCCGGTGACCCCCATGAAGGCGATATCGAAATGGAGCCTGTCCACCAGCTCGCAGCATGTCGAGCCGGCCAGACTCAAGCTCGGGACATCCAGCGTCCCTCCCAGGACATGGACGGTCACCTTCTCCCTGGCAGCCAAGGCCATGGCGCCGGGAAGTCCGGTAGTGAAAAGCTCGCATGGGACTTCAGGAAAAACCGTGGCTAGTTCCGTGAGCGTGGAACCGGAATCAAGATAGATCGCGCTGTTCGGAACTACCAATTTGGCCGCCTTTGCCGCAATCAGCCGCTTCCCCTCCACGTTCCGCACCGCCCGCTTATGGAACAGGTCATCGGTACCGATCACCCGTTCTACGGATTTCGCGCCCCCGTGCACCCGCACGATCAGCCGTTGCTCGTCCAACGCCTTCAGGTCGCTGCGCAGCGTCATTTCCGAAACATCGGGAAAGCGGCTCTTCAACAAGGCGAAGCTTACCGCGCCCTGTTCGTTCACCAGTTCGACAATTTGGTTTCTCCGTTCTTTCATAGCCTTCACTGTAGCATTATTTCGCTCTCAGAGCCACGACTTTTGTTTCAATGTTTTATTTTTGCAATCCAACTAGAATATTTACCATTTTTTGTGTTTTCATTTTTCTCTTGACAAATAAACTACGTGATATATGTTGAATCAAAAGAATTGCCTTTTTCCACAACAAGGAGGATTGTATGAAAAAGCTAGCTGTCGCACTTGCAAGCGCCATGATGCTGATGCCGTCTTTGGCCTTTGCAAACGGTTCTTCGGAGAAAACGCCGCCACAGAGCGGTCCCGTACAGCTTACCCTGTGGCATCGCTGGTCAGGAGCCAACGCGGACTATCTCAAACAGGTGGTCGATGCGTTCGAGGCCAAACATCCCGACATCGAGATCACCGTCGTCGCGAAACCTGGCGAGTACATCCAACTGCTGCAAGCCATGGTCGCCGACCTTGCCGCAGGCAACAATCCGCCAGACATGTTCGTCGGCGGATACAACATGCTGAACTACGTCGCCAACGAGCTTGAGCCGACCCAGCTGAAGGATCTGGCGCCAAGCCCCGAGGCGCTGAACGAGCTGAAGAGCCGCTTCGACGAGTCCGTCTACAACATCACCAACATCGATGGCAGGCAGATCGGCCTTCCGTTCGCGCTCTCCAACATGATCAATTACGTGAACATGGACATCTTCAGGGCGGCTGGACTGACCGAAGCGGATATCCCGCAGACCTGGGATGACGTGTTCCGCGTGGGAAAGATCATCAAGGAAAAAACCGGAAAGTACGGCATCGCCATCCAGCTGCCGGACACCTGGGCCGACTGCTCGCTGATCTATTCCGCAGGCGGCACCATCAAGACCGCGGACGGCAAGAAGGTCGACCTGACCAACCAGGGTGCCATCGACGCGCTGACGATGTGGCAGAATCTCGTCAAGGAAGGTATCGCGCCGATTGAGACCGACGCCGAATCCGAAAGCAATTTCGCCGCCGGCAACCTTGCCATGCGGCCGACCACGATCATGAAGATCAACGGATACAAGTCCCAGGCAACATTCGACCTGAAGACCGCGAAGCTGCCATCCTTCGCCGGCAGGACCAACAAGCTGGCGGCAGGCGGAAGCGCCATCATCTCCTTCTCCAAGGACAAGGCGAAGAAAGACGCCGTCTGGAAGTTCATGGATTTCATCGCTTCCAAGGAAGGCATGACGATCTTCACCAAGACCGGCTACCTGTGCGTCACCAAGGACGATGTGCCGAAATCCGAGTACCAACTCCCCGCCTACGAGCAGGAGCCGCTGGCCATCATGTGGCCGAACTGGCCGGGCGGGTCCGAGAGCATGGAGATCGAGAGACTCTATCTTGACGCTCGTGGCCGCATCGTACTGCAGGGTGCTCCTGTCCGGGAGACCTTGCAGAAGCTGGAAGCAGACTGCAACAAGCTGCTCTGACCGCCTGGAGAGCCGGGGTTTCCAGGACCCTGGCTCTCTCTCAATTTCCCAGGATAGATAGCCATCATGCAAACCTTTTATTCCCATAGAGAAGCATATGCCATTTCCACCTTCCTCTTCGAGGATTGGGACTTGGAGACAGCCCTGCAGAGCATCTGCGCGCATGGATTCCACTCGGTCGAGCTTTGGGCGGACAAGCTGGCCCATGTGGATCCCCGCATCAACCCCGACGAGCGGAAAATCCGGCATCTTTTGGAAACCTACCGGATGCACGTCCATGCCCTGCACACCCCATTCCGCCGGTTCCGCCCCTATGCTGACGAAAAAGACGGCAGGGCCTACCGCCTCGCCGTCTGGAAGCAGGCCATCGACTTCTGCCAGCGGTTCTCCATCCCCATCGCGGTCATCCATGCCTGCAATCGCTCTGAATACAACATGTGCACGAAAGACATTCCCTATCTCCATGGCATGCTCTCGGAACTCAGCGAGTACGCGCTGGAGCGTGGCGTCAAGCTCGCGCTCGAGAACATCCCGAGTAGTTCTCCGAAGCTCCAGGACGAGCTGTTCTGCACACTGGCAAACCAGTATGCCTGGTTCGGGGACATCGAAAGCCTCTTTTTCTGCCTGGATATCGGGCATGTCACCATCACCAGCAACGACATGGAAAGCGAGATTCTGGCGGTGCCTGCCGACCGGCTGGTCACCTTCCATATCCACAACAACGACGGCACCTGCGACGGGCACAAGCTGCCTGACGACGGCATCATCGACTGGCCCAAGTGGCACGACCTGATCAGGAGCCGTGGGTTCCAGGGCCAGTTCGTCCTGGAAATCTGCGGCTACGAAAATCCTTGGAAGAGGATGGATGCCATCGGAGCCTTGTTCGGCAAAGGAGACGCCAAATGAAAACGACCATGAGTCCCATCGCCAAAAAGCATGAACGGGCCACACTGCTGAGTTTCTTCCTGTTCGTGATTCCCGCCCTGGTCCTGTTCGTACTGTTCAAATGGTGGCCGATCGTCTACAGCTTCTTCCTCAGTTTCGAGAAATGGAACTTCGTCTCGGCCAGGAAGTTCATCGGGCTGGCCAACTACGCAAGGCTTTTCACCCACCAGAACTTCCAGAAGGCGTTCGTCCATACCTTCGTCTATATCGCGGAGCTGTTTCCCTTCTTCGTGATACTGCCGCTGCTCTTCGCGCTGCTGCTCAGCTACGTGGTCCACTCCCGTCTGCAGTCCTTCTTCCGGGCGTTGCTCTTCATCCCCACCATCCTTGCCTTCTCCATCGTCTGTCTGGTCTGGATGTGGATGTACAACCCGAACTTCGGCCTGTTCAACAACATCCTGAAGCTTTTCGGCCTGGGGCCCTACAGCTGGCTGACCGACCTTCGCACCGCCCTTCCCTCGATTGTCATGGTCACCGGCTGGAAGATCCTTGGCTCGAACATGATCCTCTATGCCGCGGGATTGATGATGATCAACAAGGACTACATCGAGGCCGCAACGCTCGATGGCGCATCCCAATGGACCATCTTCTGGAAGATCAAATGGCCGTTGCTCGCCCCGACGACCATCTACAACCTGATCACTGCGGTCAACTACTCCACCGACAAGGCGTTCATCCCCATCAACATCCTGACCCAGGGTGGACCCGACGAGGCGACAACCAACCTTGCCCACATGATCTATGTCTTCGGCTTCAACTTCTTCAATATCGGCCTTGCCTCGGCAGCCGCCATCTTCACTTCGGCGCTGTTCCTCGCCATTACCATCGCCATGATGAAAACCTCTGGAGGGTTCGGCTATTATGAGAACTAATGGAAATCCCGCTTCCTATCGGGAGAAAAAGCGAATCACCCCAGGATATGTCGCGCTGGTCGTCTTCCTGTTCCTGCTTGTCTTCTGCAACATATTCCCCCTGTTCTGGATGGTGGGTTCCGCCTTCAAGCTCCCGGCAGAACTGTTCAGCAACCGGATCAGCTTCTTTCCTGAACACCCCACGCTGGACAATTTCCGCATCGTCTTCGAGAAGTACGACTTCTTCGACTGGCTGAGGAACTCGGCAATCTCCACCATCCTCATCGGATTCGGACAGATCCTGATCGGTGTGCTTGCCGCTTTCGGCCTCGTCTATTTCAAGACAAAATGGAACAAGGCGGTCTTCCTGACGCTGATGGCGACGATGGTCATCCCCTTCCAGGTCACGATGATCCCGAACTACATCCTGGTCAGCAAGTTCCACCTGCTGAACACGCTGACGGCCGTCGTAGTCCCCCCGTTGGCCTCCGCGTCCGCATTCTTCTTCGTCTACCAGCATTTCCGAGGAGTGCCGGCGACCTACTACGAAGCGGCAAGGGTGGAGGGCGCCTCCTCCTTCTGGATTTTCCACCGGGTGGTCGTCCCCCTCTGCAAGAGCTCCATCTCCTCGATGTTCATCCTCTGCTGCATCGACGGATGGAACCAGTATTTCTGGCCTTTGCTTGTCCTGACGAGCTCGAAGAAGCAGACATTGACGATCGGCCTGCAGCAGTTCCTGGATTTCGAGATGGGCAACAACTGGGGCCCCTTCATGGCGACCAGCACGCTCGCCTCGCTGCCGATCATCCTCATCTACCTGTTCATGCAGCGCAACATCATCGACGCCTTCATGTCCTCCGGCATCAAGGGCTGATGCGCATAGGTCTCCCATAGCCCCGTGTATGCGGGGCTGTGCTTTGTGTATAACGCACACATTTCGGATTCGATTTTCGATTATTATGTTTGTTTTAACCGTTTATGTGTTTGTTTTATTCGTTTTCCCCTTGACTTTCCTTTCTTTTTGCGTACGCTACTCCATAAGGAGCTATCAGCTATGGACAGAAAGCTATCCCCATCGATGATGTGCGTTGATTACATGAGCCTTGGAAAGACCCTGGAAACATTCGCGCTGCAGGGAATTTCCTTCTTGCATATGGATGTCATGGACGGACGATTCGTCCCGAACTTCGCATTGGGAACCGATTTCTGCAGGAAAATCCGGAAGGCATGCACGATTCCGCTCGACCTGCATCTGATGGTCGAGAGACCGGAAGAAAAGCTGGATTGGTTCGCCCCTCAGGAAGGGGAGATCGTCAGCGTCCACTGGGAGAGCACCAACCACATGCAACGGTTGCTCACCCAAATCAGGGGATATGGCGCCAAGGCCTTTGTCGCCCTCAACCCGGCAACTCCGTTCACCGTTCTGGACTACCTGCTCGATGTGATTGACGGAGTGCTCGTCATGACCGTCAACCCGGGCTTCGCCGGACAGAAACTGGTACCCTCCACCCTGAGGAAAATCACCGACCTGAGAGCCTATCTGGACACCAATGGCCGGAAGGACTGCGAGATCGAGGTTGACGGAAACGTCAGTTTCGAGAACATCCCGAAGATGCGGGATGCCGGGGCGAACATCTTCGTCGGCGGCACCTCGAGCGTCTTCCATAGCGGAGCGACCCTTGGAGAGAACATCGCCCGCATAAAGGAGCTATTGCAATGAACACCATGTTGGCAGCACGGCTGCACGCGATTGGAGACTTCCGCGTAGATACCGTCGGGATTCCCCAGCCGGAAGGAAAGGAACTCTTGGTGAAGATCGCCGCATGCGGCATCTGCGGCAGCGACATTCCCCGCATCTTCCTCTTGGGAACCAGCAAGCAGAAATATCCGTTGACCATCGGCCATGAGTTCAGCGGCACCATCGTCAAGACCGGCCCTGACGCAGACCCCGCCTTGGTGGGGAAGCAGGGAGCCTTCTTCCCGCTCATTCCCTGCGGACACTGCGAGAACGACCTGACCGGACATTATGCCGAGTGCGTCGACTACGATTACATGGGCAGCCGCCGGGATGGCGGTTTCGCCGAATACGTGCTGGTCCCCAGCGCCTGGAACTTCGTCGAGGCCAAGGGAGCGCACCCGGACATGGTCCAGCTGGCCATGACCGAACCGGCCTGCGTCGCCCAGCACGCGGTGCGGAGCAGCCGGATGTACGCCGGAGCGAACGTCGTGATCTTCGGCGCCGGACCCATCGGTCTCATGATGGCACGGTGGGCGCATCTCTTCGGAGCAGGAAGCGTATTGCTCTTCGACGTCCAGGACGAGAAGGTGGACTTCGCCATCGCCCACGGAGAGCATGCGGTCAACAGCCTGAAGGAATCCCCTGTCGAGGCAGTCAAGGCCGCCTTCGACGGCAAGCTCGCCGACATCGTCATCGAAGGCACCGGAGCGGGTCCTGTGCTGGACCAGTGCATCGACTGCGTCCGCTCCTTCGGCACGGTCACGCTGGTGGGCAATCCGTCCACAGACGCGAAGCTGGGCATGAAGCAACACTCCAGCATCCTGCGCAAGGAGCTGACGATCCATGGCGTATGGAACTCGATGTACAGCAGCCAGCCGATCAACGAGTGGAGCTACACGGTCAAGATGCTCGGAGAGGGAAAAATCCGCTTCAAGGACCTGGTCACCCATACGACCAACCTGGAGGGGCTTCCCGAGCTCTGCGGAAAAATCTACCGGAAGGAGATTTCCATCTGCAAGGCGATGTACGTAGCGGAATAAACGATTACAGGATGGTGATGTCGTGCTCCAGAAAGCGCTGCGTCACCGCGTGAGGGAGGCCGTCCGCCACCACCACGTCGATATCCTCGAGAGTGGCGAAGGTGAACGGACTGACCGTCCCCACCTTGCTCGCGTCCATCAGCACCACGTTCTTCGTGGAGCGGGACGCGATTGTCCGTTTCAGCTCATACTCGTTGCTGTCACCACAGGTGAAACCGTTCTCCTGGCTGTAGCCAGTCGTCCCGAAGATGGCGAGATTGAGGTTCACATCTTTCAGCCACTCGAGGCCGCGGGTTCCATTCATGCAGAAGCTCTGGCTGTTCAGCCTTCCCCCCAGGACGTTGATCTCGCTCTTCTTCAGCCGGGTCAGCTCGATCGCGACGCTGAGGCTGGCGGTGAAGATCAGATAGGGTTCGTCAGGCAGGACGCGGGCAAACGCGGTCACCGTGCTCCCCGAGTCCAGGTAGATGGTCATCCCGCTCTTGACCAAAGGCAACGCCTTGCGGGCGATCGTCTCCTTTGCCTGGGTGTTGGTCACCATGCGCCGCTGGAACAAATCATCACGCTCCATCACCGTCTCGAAGGATTTGGCACCCCCGTGGATACGGATCAGAAGACGCATCTGGTCGAGCGACTCCAGATCCCGGCGGATGGTCATCTCAGAGACCGAAGCGAAGGTCTCCTTCAACTCCTGGAAGGAGACCTTCCCCTTCCGGTTCACCAAATCGACGATTGCTTTCTGACGTTCGTTCATATCCCCGCCCCCATGGCAATGATAGCATACTTCATGCGTTCTCCGACCGGCCCATACAGGTATTTACCGGGAAATAATTCCGCGGATGGTCGCCTCGATGTCGTCGCAATGGCTGGGAAAGACGTCGAGCAGCTTCCTGCGCCCGGTATCCGCCATCAGATACCCATGCCCCACTGCACGCAGCATCGGAAGGTCGTTGTCATAGTCGCCGAACGCATAGGAGTCCTCACGGGGTATGTGGAAATAGTCCAGGACCCGTTCTACCGCCATGCCCTTGTCCGAACGTCCGGCATCCACCAGGCAGGGGCCTCCTTGCCCCCAGGACAGCCTTCCCTGCCAGCGGCCACGTAGTGCATCTATCGGGATTTCCTGATCCTGGGGGAACTGAAGTGTGCAGACGCACACACGGTCAGACGGGAATTGATGCAAATTCTCTACCGGAACCGGAATAGTATGTTGCTTCCTAAACAGATTGTCCGTATAAGGATAGAGCGGACCAATCGCATACATCCCCTCGGGAACGGAGAAAATGATCGAACAATGGAATTCGCTGGCGGCCTGGACAAGCTCGGCTACCGTCTTCCTGTCGAGGAACTCGCTCGGCATCGCCTCGCGCCCCTGGTAGTACAGGCAGGCACCGCTGGAACAGCTGAAATAGGCGCTTCCTTCCAGCATGGGCAGGGTCTGCCTGACCGAATCGTAGACACGTCCGGTAGCGATGCAGAGCATCCAATCCTTCCGGATTGCCTCCTGCAGGGTGGAGAGCAGGCTGGGCCGTATCTCCTTTTCCCCGTAGGGAATCAGGGTGCCGTCGATGTCGCAAAAGAGGATTCCCTTCATCTTTGGAACTCCGTGTACTTCTTCGCATTGCCCTTGGCGTGGGCGATATCGTATTTCTGCTCGTTTTGCCGCAATTTCGCGAGGATGATCTCCTTGGCGTCAAGTCCAAGCGCATGCGCCATCATCAGGCAGTACAGCATCACGTCGGCAAGCTCATCCGCCATCTCCCCCCGCTTCTTCTCCACCACCAGGTCAGAGCCGGACCACTGGAATTTCTCCAGCAGTTCCGCGGCCTCAAGGCTGATCGAGATGGCCAGGTCCTTCGGGGTATGGAACTGCTCCCACTCCCGCTCATGGACGAACTGCCTGATTTTCTCTTCCACTTCCTTGTTCAGCATCAGAACTCCCTCCCGACGGATTCCGGGTCGAAGCCATATTCCCTGGCATACCGCTCCAGGTCCCGGCCATCCTTGACCAGACCGACCTGCCGCCTCGTTCCGTCTTTCCCTACAAAGACGAGACTCTGTTCGCCCGTGCAGATGCTTTGGACCACCACCGGATGCCCATACTCCGGATGGAAGGCATGGCAATCCGTCCTGCCCTTGTTCCAGAGCTTCACAGAGACCTCACGATCGGTGCGATTGCCCGAGCCAAGGCAAGGTGACCCTCGGCCTCCATATGGACCTGGTCGGCTTCGCTTGGCCCAGCCACCTGGGCGGCATCCAAAAAGGCGCAGCCGTAGCGCTCAGCCACCTGCTTCAGATAGGGGGCGACCTGATGGGTCAGCTTGACCGAGTTCTCGTCAAACGTGCCGAAGGGGCAGTGGCTCAGGTCGCTGCCGATATAGATCGGACTGACGACAAGCATCTTCGGCATTGGATAATAGGTGTCCCAAGGGAACTGCCGGACCGTCTTGATCAGTTTCTCCAGTCCCAGAGCCATCACCTTCAGCGAGGGATGGAAGAGGCTTTTCGTGTCGTTGGTCCCGAGACTGATGATCAGGATGTCGATCGGCTTGTGGGTCTTCAGGACGTAGGGAAGCGCCGTCAAGCCGTTGCGCTCTCCCTCGAGCGGATCGTCGTAGACCATCTCCCGGCCGCCAAGACCCTCCTCCACTACGTAATATCCCTCGCCCAGGAGCCGGGCGAGCACACGAGGCCAGCGCACCTCGGAACCCCAGCGCCCCCCGTGGGGGTTGGAACCGAAGGTATTGCTGTCTCCAAAACAAACCACTGTTTTTTCCATGTCCCCATCATAGGACCATGGAGAGGTCCTTGGCAATCGAAGGACGTATGGATACCAACAAGTGGCAAGTTCTGATATGCTTGAGGACGATGAGGGCCAAGATGGGTAGACGCGTTTCCCTGTTCCATATCTGCATGTTCATTGTGCTCTTCGCCTGCTTTGGCGCAGTCAGCTACCTGCTGTATGTCACCCTGCAATACCATCATATCCCCGACAACCAGCAGCTGGACATCGCCGGTACCCCGTCGCAGCAGATGCTGAAGAACGACACGGTCTATCGCATCGCCACCTGGAATATCGGCTGGGGAGCCTACACGCCATCCTTCAGCGCATACCAGGAGACGGGAGCCATGCAGGATGGCACCCCCTCCCGAGGCTTGTACGCCAAGGCTTCCGACCAGTCCACGGTGGAGGGCACGCTCCGTTCCATCATCGCCCAGGCCAAGCAACTGCAGGCGACCATGATCCTGCTCCAGGAGGTGGATGGGCCGAGCGGCAGGAGCCGGAAGGTCGACGAGCGTGCCATGATCGAGAGCGGCATGGCAGGCTTTGAGTCCGTTTGGGCCGAGAACCAGCATACGGCCTTCCTGCTCTGGCCCCCGAAGGACATCCAGGGTTCCACCACCAGCGGGCTGCTCACCCTGAGCCAGCATCCGATCGAAGAGGCGGTCCGCAGGAGCTACCAAGCCGACGACGCCTTTCCGGAAATCTATTTCAACCTGGATCCCTGCTTCTCCATCGCCAGCCTGCCGGTGGAAAACGGGAAGACCCTTTACCTGATCAACAGCCAGATGGTGGGGGCGGTCAAGCCTCTGCAGCTCCAAAAGCTGGTGGACGTCATGCTCCAGATCCAGGACGAAGGGAACTATGCGGTCTGTGGAGGAGACTTCAGCATGGTCCTTGCCAAGACCCAGTTTCCCACCATCCAGCAGAAGCCGGTCTGGGCGATGGAAATCGACAGGAACGCGATTCCCGACGGGCTGATCCTCTACGCCGACGAGAAGACACCCACGGTCAGGGCTGCCGACATCCCCTACCAGCGGGGAATCACCTACACCACCATCGTCGACGGTTTCCTCGTCACCAAAGGGGTGCGGGCCCAGGTCTCCACCGTGGATATCGACTTCACGCTCAGCGACCATCAGCCGGTCCTGCTGGACTTTGTCCTGGAGTAAGCGATGGTTGACTTGCATGCCTATCTCACCTGCCCCCTGTTCCATTTGAAGGACATGCGTTCTTTTTGGAACATCATCACCCTTCTCGATCTCCACGAGGAGGAGTTTCCCGCCGGCTCGCCCATCCTCGAGAGAGGCATGGCAAGCAAAGAGGTGCTGGTCGTCCTTGACGGGACGGTCGAGGAGCTGGCGGGTGGGGTCCTGCAACGCACTCTCGAGAAAAACGACTGCTTCGCCACGACCCTCGCGCTCACCCAGGACCGGAGCCCACTCACCTACCTGGCGAAAACCGATTGCACCATCGGCTATGCCCCGATCTGGACGCTCCGCAGGCATGGGGAGCTGATGGAGAATGTGACGAGACTGGTGGCAAAGGAAGCGGAGGACGCCCTTTCCCGGCTTGCCATCCTGACCCAGAAGAGCGCAAAGGAAAAGGTCTCCTGGTTCCTGGAGGAGCAGAGCCGGCTGCACCATAGCCGTACCTTCGTCATTCCCTTGAAGCGGAAGGAAATCGCCGCGCTGTTGGGCATCACCCCGACGGCGCTCTACCTGGAGCTCCGGAACCTGGAGAAGGCGGGGAAGCTCAAGAGCGACCATTCCTGGTATCAGTTGTCACGCTAGCGGTTCCGGTTTCCCTACCACGTCGACAATATCCAGAGCCCACTCGAACAGGCATTCCTTCGCCCCGGGCAGGTCCATCTTCTCGTCAAACAGTCCCAGGTCCTCGCGCCTGGCGCCCCCGTAGGCGACGATCCTCGGCTCGCCGAGATAGCCCTTGGTACCCCGTTCCTCCTGGAGCTCGCGGACCGGACATCCCAGCGACTGGGCCAGGGAACGCAGGTCGTCCTGTTCTATGGAGACCACGAGGATCACCCTGCCTCCATGGCGCACGGTGACCGCCCAGGGAACATAGACCAGATCCTCGTTCCCCCGCATCCGCGGGTTCTTGTGCAGCGTCAGGGTGATATCCTTCAGCCGGTACCGCTCCGTGGGAAGGATGCCGCTGTCCACGTCAATCATCTGGTGCCAGAGCATGTCGACCATCTCGTCCTTGTCTTTGTCAATCAGCATCGCCGCATTCTCCTCTCATACCCGCTCGAGCAGGTTCTCGACAGTCAGCTCCCCGAGGCTCTCCACCCCGTCGTCGCGCACCGCCCTCGCCACCGCTTCGCCCGCCGTATCCTTGTCGTCAGGCCCCAAGGTGCCGAGCCCGTACAACGCGTTGGCCAGCTGGTAAATCCGTAAATCTCCCAACGGCCGCGCCACCGTATAGCGTTTCTTGTTCGCCGCGACCGGCTGGATGAACCGTAGGGATTCCAGCAGGTCGAGGAATCCATACAGCCGGTATCCGGGAATCGCCAGCCGCTCCACCATCTCCGCCGTCGAGGTGCCTCCCTTTCCATCACGGAAATTGGCACCGATCAGCATCATGATGTTGATGCCATCCGACAGTTGCAGGGCAGGACTCTCGGGAAGACCATGAAATTCCTGCTCGTCAGGCCGGAACTGGTGCACGTAGGCGAACTCGACCGCCCAGAGCCCGATCATCCAGAGCACGTAGACACGGAACAGAATCAGGAAGACCGCAGCCAGGGAGCCGTAGAGGACCGAGTATCGGGTCACCATGCTGGTCAGGCCGCCCAGGACCATGTTGGAGACAAAGAAGCCGATGGCAGCATAGAAAGCGGCCAGCATGGCGGAGCGGAAGCGTACCTTGGTGCTTGGGACGAAGGAGATGGTCAGGTACATGCCGAGGCACAAAAGTCCGAAGCGGAAGCAGCCGGTAGTCATCTTCATGCCGAACAGGCTCTCCAGACCGAGCAGTCTGCCGTACCAGAGCATCTTTCCCTGCAGGGAAAGGTAGACGCCCCCAAAGACCAGGGAAAAGGCGATGAAGAGGAAGATGCCGGCAAAGCGGTTGACGAGCGTGCGGCGCATCGAGGTATGGTAGATGCGGTTGATCTCCGTCCAGACCTTGTTCAGCAGCAGGGTCATGGTCCATAAGAAGGAAAGCAGGCCGATCACCCCAAGGCTCAAGGCGTTGCGGCTGTTGGTCCCGATCCACTCGACAAACTGGGCGGCGATCTCCGCCCCGAAGGTGTCGGTCAAGAACCGCCCGAACGAGGACATGAAGACATTGAGCACCCCGAACGCCCCGAAGAAAGCGGAATAGAAGGCAAATGCCGGCACCAAGGCCATCAACGTCGAATAGGTCAGGCTGCTGGCGGTGGAAAAGATATTCTCGCGCATGCCGTTCTGGTAGGCGAGGACCAGCAGGTTCACATGCCTGTTCTGCTTCAGTTGCCGCATCACTGTCGGTCTTCCATCCAATCCAACAGGAACCGGTAGGTCTCCTCCCGGTCCGTCTCGTTCAGCAACTCGTGGCGAGCGCCCTCCACCAGGTGCAGGGTCAGGTCGCCAATTCCAGCCTCGTGGTAGAGGTCATAGACCTTCCGCACTCCCTTCGACCAGCCGCCGACCGGGTCCTCGCTGCCGCTGATCAGGAGAATCGGCAGGTCGTCGGGCAGCTTTTCGGCGTTGGCAGGGTCGTTCGCATAGGCAAGGCCGGTGAGCAAGTCACGGAAAAAGCTGGTCGTGCAGGTAAAGCCGCACTGGGGGTCGTGCTCGTAGCGGTCGACCATCTTCTCGTCCCGGGAAAGCCAGTCGCTTCCGGTACGCGGGTCGGGTATATGTTTCAGGTAGGAGGCAAAGGAAAGCTTTTCCAACATCGCATCCGGAGTCCTGGCTCCAAGTTTCCTGACATGGCGTTTGGCAAGCCAGAGACCAAATTTGCCCGCCATGCCCTGCGAGCAACCGGTACCCATGGCGATGACGCCGCTGAACAGGTCGGCATGGCCGACCATGACGCTACGGGCCAAGAAAGATCCCATGCTGTGCCCGAGCAGGAAAAAAGGAAGCTCATCCGACTGCTCGTCCATGATGATCTGGTCCAGCATGCTGCAGTCGTCCATGATCCGCTTCCATCCATCCTGCTCCGCGAAGAATCCGTAGGGCATGTGGTTGCGTTCGGCCGTCATGCCGTGGCCACGGTGGTCCTGGGCATAGACGATATAGCCACAGCTGGTCAGGAAAGTCGCGAACTCCTCGTACCTGCCGCTGTGCTCGGCCATGCCGTGGAGGATGTGGATGATTCCGACGAGCTTGTCATCAGCTTCAGGCTTCCAGACCCGGTAATAGATCTGCAAACCGTCATCGGCCTTGAAGGAATGGATCTCGCTTGCCATACGGTGCTCCTCGCATGCTTGCATCGTATCCGAAACGCCAGCGTCCCTCAACACCTCACGCCGGCTTTTCTCTTTACCGGCTCTGTGGTAGGCTTGCCCGGTATGGAAGGATATCTGGTCGCGAGCGACATCCATGGAGATCGGGAGGCCTTCGAGCGGCTTCAGGAACTGCTCGTCGAGCATCACCTGCAAGCAATGCTGGTCTGCGGAGACCTGCAACCAGAGCATCTCGGTCCGACGCTCATCGGTACGGCGGAGATGACCTTGGTCAGGGGGAACTGCGACAGTTCCTACGGATTCCAGAGTGTCGGGAAACCGTTTCCCCCGTCGGTGCAGCGCATCCCCTGGCATGGCCGGACCATCGTCATGACCCACGGTGACCGCTGGCCGAGTCCCTACGGGCTTTCCATGCGCGAAGGGGATTTGTTCCTGTTCGGGCACATCCATGTCCCCAGGCTGTATGTGGACGGCAACGGAATCATCATCCTCAATCCGGGATCGGCTTCCTACCCACGGGGTGGCAGCGCCGCATCCTATGCCATGCTCACCCCCACCAGGATCGAAATCAGGTCGCTGTGGAAGGATACCGTCCTTCAGGCGTTGGAGACCGAAGACCGAAGCGCGCGGTAGACCTCGATCAGGCGGCTCGTCCGCACCAGGTTCCGTCCGGGATCCCCGTACATCACCCCGGTGACGAAACAGTCGGGAATCCGTCCCCCGCGTGAACGGCCGAGCCTGGCGTCCAGGCGGTCCTGCATCCGCATCGCCTCATGGCCCAGCTCAAGCACCGCGTCCTCGGTGAAAAGGTGACCCTCCCCGTCGGTGGCGAGCCTCGCCAGCATCCCCATCGGCCGGATATGGCGGTCGGCGCAGACCAGGCCATGGAACGTCTTGGGAAGGCCGAGCGTCTCCATGACCATCCGGATTTCCGCCCCCCTCAGCGCCATCCGCGCCAGAGCGAGGTTGTCGCCCCTTAGATAGGCGTTCCCACCGGATCCGAGCAACTCCTCGAAGAGAATCGTGTCGTCCCCCGAGCATGCCAGCGCCGCCTGCGCCGGCAACACCCGGAGATCCAGTGGCGGCAGTTCCAGGGCTCCGATCCGGTAGGATGCCAAAGTCGGGCTCGCCATCACCGCGCTGTAACGGGACTGGGCCATGCCGAAGCTGCGTACCACCTCGACCAGTTCCGGCCCGTCGGCAAGCTGGTCCTGCCGGGCGGCAAGCAGGGCGATACCGCTGGAAACAGGGTCCACCCCCACCTCGTCGCACATACGTACCAGCACGGAAATGTGCTCGGGGTTGAAGAGTCCGAGGTTCGGGCCGAGGGCAAGGTAGTCCAGCCACCGGTCCCGGATGTTTTCCAGAGCCCAGAGCCTGCCATCGGTGAAATCGTTGAAGCCGTGCAGGGCGATCCACCCCCGCTCCCTGCCGATGGCAATCAGCGAGCGCTGGCCCTGTCGGGCGACGGCCGCGCGGTATTCTTCCAGAAGCATGCCCATGTCGGTCACGTCGTAGCTGATCCGTTCGTGGAATGGTCCCCTGAGCGCGAGCACTTTCAGGTTCTTGTGGGCGAAGGAAAGCCCCAGCCCCCCGCGACCGACATTCTCTCCGTCGCAGAGAAGGCTGGCGAAGCGGTTGCCCCGCTCGGCCGCCGGGCCGATGGCGGCGATGTGCCAGCCGGCGTAGTGGTTCTGCAAGGCGCCGCAAGGCTGGTCATGGAGCTCCTCCTCGACCGAAAAGGCCACACGGCTCCCGTCGATGACCAGGCAGGATGTGCGCCGCTGGCGTCCCAAGAGGACGATGGCGCAAAGGCCCAAGGAACAGAGGCCGCTACCGAAGGGACCCTCGCCGAAGGCACATTCCACCATGCCGGTCACCGGGCTTTTGGTGACGACCGCATAGCCGCGGGCGAAGGAAAGGTCCAGGTCGCTGAGCCCTCCCGGGGCAAGCACGATCGGGTTCCCCTCGTCAAAAAGGCTGTTCTGTTGTTTCCGGTAATCGGCGTACTTGTCCCAGAGCCACATGGCAAGCAGCCTCCCGCCGACCAAAGAGCGCCCGGTTTCCGGATCGAGCGGGCAAAACTCCACCCGCTCGTGATCAAGGTCGACCACGAGGTATCTTCTCGACCGATAGGGAAATCCCTCGAACGTTACTGAACCCGCCATGTGCTACTGAAAATCTACCTGTCCCAAAAGAAGGTGTCAACGTCTCGAACTTGCGGTATCATGGGCACATGCAGACTATTCGTATCACCTATCGGCAAACCGTATTGGAGGTGGTCTCCGGAACCACAATCCGTGAGGCCCTGTGCCGTTTCGGACTGAAGGATGAGATGAGCGACTCCTATCAGGAGAACCCGATCATCGCGGCCCTTGTCAACTCGACTCCCCGCAACCTGGAAAGCCCCTTGCTGTTCCGGGCAACGCTGGAACCCATCAGGCTCTTCTCCGACCTGGGCAAGGTCTGTTACCGCCAGAGCCTCTGCTTCCTCCTGGCGGCGGCAGCCCAGAAGGCGATTCCCGACCGCCATCTCGAAATCGGCTATGCCCTGGGAGACGGGTACTACTTCACCTTCACCGACAACCTGGTCGTCTCCGGCGAGACGGTCGAGAAACTGCGGAACGCCATGCAGGCGCTTGTCGACGACAATCTTCCCATCCGCCCCGAGGTGCTCAGTCTGGGAGAGGCCATCGAGTGGTTCGGTGGACATCATGGAGAGGAGACCGTATCCCTTCTGGAGTCGTTGAACCCAGCCAGCATCGAAGTCTACACCATGGGGAACTTCCATGATGTGGTATACAACGTGCCAGTCCCCAAGAGCGGACTCGTCACCGTCTGGGAGCTGAGGCAGTACAAGCTGAACGGCATCCTGCTCCGCTATCCCAGGTCCTTCGACTTCACCCGGCTGGACACCTATAGGGACAACCCCTTGCTCTTCGAGGCTCTGAAGAAGGACAAGCTGCAACGTCCAATCCTGAAAGTCAACGCGATCGGAGACCTTTCCCGTTTCAGCGAGGAGGACAAGCTGGTTCCCTACATCCGCCTGTGCGAGGCCTATCAGGCCAAGCATATCAACGAGATCGCCGAGAGCATCGCCCAGAGGTCAACCACCCGCATCGTCTTCATCTGCGGCCCATCCTCGTCGGGCAAGACCACGTTCAGCTACAAGCTCTGCACCCAGCTGGAGGTGCGTGGACGCAAGGCGATCCAGCTCAGCCTGGACAACTACTACCTGCCACCCGACCAGTGCCCGAAGGACAAGGACGGAAAGCCGAACTTCGAGGTACTCGAGGCGCTGAACCTTCCCCTGCTCCAGCAGAACCTGAAGGACCTGGCGGCAGGCAATCCGGTCCGGCTCCCCACCTACAACTTCCAGACAAAGAAGACCACCTTCGGGGAGCCGGTGGTACAGGACGAGCGGACCATCCTGGTGGCCGAGGGCATCCATGCGATGAACCCGAAGCTCAGTAGCGGCATCGACCCCGAACTGGTCTACCGGATCTACATCTCCGCCTTCACCCAGGTCAACATCACCGACCACAACCGGATCAGCACCACGGACAACCGGATCATCCGCAGGATTGTCCGTGACCACCGCACCAGGAACTCCAGCGCCGAGGAGACGCTGGGGATGATGAAGAGCGTGCAGACGGGGGAGAACCTGTACATCTTCCCCTTCCAGAACAATGCCGACGTGATGCTCAACAGCGCGCTTGACTACGAGCTTGCCGTCCTCTCGCCTCTGGCCATTCCGCTCCTGCGCAGAGTAAAGCCTGAAACCGGGGAAATGTACGTGACCGCACGCAGATTATTGCGCTTCCTCACCTACTTCCAGCCGGTCAGCGACTCGCTGGTGCCTCAGGACTCGTTGCTACGCGAGTTCATCGGCGGAAGCGAGTACAACGTCACATAAGCAGTCCGAAGCGGAGCCGCAGACGGTCCAGTCCGCTCCAACGGAAGTCGGAGTGATACCACAAGGCGTCGATGCCAAGCCGGGAAGCGGCATCGACGTTCTCTTTCGTGTCGTCGGTGAAGACCGTCTCCGCTGGCGAGACTCCCTCCCGATGGAGGATGGCAAGGAAGAACTCGTCGTCAGGTTTCTTGATGTGCAGTTCCTGGGAAAGATAGCAGGCATCGAACAGGCTGGTCAGGCCACCGGCGGCATTCATCTTCTCCCAGTGCGGAGCGCAGGTGTTGCTGCCACAGACCACCCGGACGCCGAGCTGCTTCACCCGTCCGATGAAGGAGAGCATCTGTCCGTCGGCGTAGCAATGGAACTGGTCATACAACGGGTCGGACGACCGGGCTTCGGCGGGAAGGGCGAACTTGTCACAAATGTGGAGCCACCAGCCCTTGGTGGAAAGCGTCCCCTCCATCAGCGGCGCGTCGCTGGACAGGTAATCGGCGTACAGCTTTTCCTCGTCCAGGTGATACAGACGGGCGATACGCCCCAAGGTCTGCCAGTTGTAGATGACCACGCCACCGAGGTCAAAAATCGCGAGTTTGGGTAGTTGCATGTCTCCATCATACCCAAATACGGGAAAGGCCGCCACCCCACAAGGATGGCGGCCCCCTCAAAAGGCGCGAAGTTCAGTCAATCCGTGTAACCATAGATATGGCGGTAATCCAGGAAGAGGTCCTTGACCCGGTTCTTGCACTTGCCGCATCCGGTACCGTAGGAAGTCAACCGCTGCAGGTCTTCCAGCGTCTGGGCCTGCCCGCTCTTGACCAGGTTCTCGATATCCTGGTCGGTGACGCCCTTGCATTCGCAGACGATCTTGGCGACTGCCTTCTTGAACGGGTTGGGACGATGGTTCTTCTCCAAGTAGTCGTCAATGGCGGCGCGCAGCGCCTTGTCGCCGAGGACCGAGCAGTGGAACTTGTGCTCCGGCAGTCCGCCAAGCTCGTCCATGATCGCCTGTGGAGTCAGGTGATAGGCCTGTTCCAAGCTCATGCCGATGGCCATGTCGCTCATCATGCTGGTGGAGGCGATGGCACTGGCGCACCCATAGGTCAGCCACTTCAGATCGGTGATCTTGTCATCCTTGACCTGGATGCCGACCTTCATCTGGTCGCCACAGGCGAGCGAACCAACCTCGCCCTCCCCGTCCGGCTGCCAGCCTGCATCCTTCTCCTCGTCGTAGAGGTGGTGGGGATTCATGAAATGCTCTTTCACTGTCGGGGTATAGACCCAATCTGCCATAAAACTCTTGCTCATTTGTGTAACTTCCTTGTGGACATCTTCCGGAGTCTTGCAATGATCGGCGGAAGTTTCTCGATGACGTACCGAACATCTTCCTCGGTGTTGTAGCGTCCAAAACTAAAACGGATGGAACCGTGGGCCAGCTCGACGTCGATCCCGCAGGCAAGCAGCACATAGCTCGGCTCCAGGGAACCGGAAGCGCAGGCACTGCCGGTCGAGACCTCGATGCCGTCCAGGTCGAGGTACAGCAGGATGGACTCGCCCTCGGCGCAGGGGAACGACATGTCCAGCGTGCCAGGAAGGATATCCTTCTCTTCGGTCGGACCGTTGACCACAACGTCGGGGATGGCAGCGACCAAGCCTTCGCGTAGCATCTCCCGCAAGTGCCAGAGCTTGTCGTGTTCCTCTTTCAGGTTCTTCTGGGCAAGCTCGGCGGCCACACCCAAGCCGACGATGTCGGGGGTGTTGTAGGTGCCGGCGCGGTAGCCCTGCTCCTGGTGCCCGCCATGCATGAACGGGGTGAACGGGACTCCCTTGCCGAAAGCCAGCACGCCTTCGCCTTTCGGGCCGTAGAACTTGTGGCCGGAGCAGGAAAGATAATCCACCCCCCACTTCTCCATTTCCACGGGAATCTTTCCGATGGCCTGGGTGGCGTCGGTATGCATATAGGCACCATAGGAATGGGCAAGAGCCGCGATTTCGGCCACCGGCTGGATCGTGCCGATCTCGTTGTTGCCGGTCATGACGGAGACAAGCGCCACGTCCTTTCCCATCAGCTTCCGCAACTCGTCCATCTTCACCTTGCCGACATGGTCGACAGGACAGAGGTCGATCTTATAGCCCCTCGATTTCAGGTACTTGACCGTCTCGATGATCGAAGGATGCTCGATGGCGCTGACGATGATGCGGTCCCGTCCGTCCACCTTGTCGTCGATGCGGTCGCGGAAGATGTTGAGCACCGTGTTGTTCGACTCGCTCGCGCCACTGGTGAAGACGATCTTTCCCTGCTCGCAGCCAATCAGGCGGGACACCTGCTTCCGCGCCTTCTCGATCAGCGCTTCGGCGTCGCGGCCCAGCTCGTGCATGCTGCTGGCGTTGCCGTAGAGATTCTCCGCCTCGTCGACAGCCTTCTTGACCTCGGGGTCCATCCGGGTGGTCCCGTTATTGTCCAAATATACAAACCGATTCATCTCTTCGTGTCCTCAGCTGACAACAACATACCTATTCATTACTAAAATCGTCAAGTATTGTCAGCGCTTTTCCTGTTCGCTGCCAGAAGCCTCAAGGACTCCTGTCCCGCACCGTCCACCAGGGGCAGCACCCCCAGCGCCGTCACGGCAATCACCCCTTCCTCCATCCGGTGGAAATCACTTTCCGCCTCGTCGTCCTGCTGGCTGACATTGCCACCCTGCAGGCGAAGCAGGATGGAGGATCCGAACTTTGCCTTGCCATGGTCGAAGATACGGGTCGTCTCCGTCCCGCCCTTCACCACCGCGTCATCATAGAACAGACGGGAAACGCCGCTGACCTTCCAGGACTTTCCGTCGCTGTGCGGGGGAACGTTGATGTTGATGATACGATGCTTCGTCGCCAGGGGAAGGAACTGCGAAAGATGCTCCGCAAGGAAGTCCGCCGCCGTCTTGAACGGATACCGGGAAAGGCCTCCGTCCCCCTGGCAAGACAGGGAGAACGCGGGAATCCCGGCCAGCGCGGCCTCGCTGGCTGCTCCCACGGTACCCGAATAGAGGATATCGGTGGAGATGTTGTAGCCGTGGTTGATGCCGCTGACCACCACATCGGGAGTGCGGGGAAAGAGCCCCCCGCGCAACGCGTAGAGGATGCAATCGGCGGGAAACCCGTTCAAGTGCCAGTGGTCGGGGCCATACAAGGTCGCCACCACATCGCGCGAGAGCGTCATGCTGTGGCTGGAAGCGCTCCTCTGCGAAGAAGGGGCACAGACCCACACTTCATGGCCACGGGAGACAAGCACCTCCTCGAGGACGCGAATGCCCTCGGCCTGGTATCCATCATCATTTACCAACAAGATTGTCATGGCACAGCCAATATACTCTATGGGGGTATGCCGTGACAAGAGAGGAAACGCCCGATGTCCTAGACGAGGAATGTGACCTGCATGCTTCCTGGGCTCTGATAGATGTGCCACTTGGGATGGAAGCCGAAAATATGCTTGTAGTCCTCCAACCGTGGCTGATAGCGGTCCCAACCATGCTTGTCGAACAGCATCAGCATATTCCCCGCCATCCCGTCATAGACCTGCATGGCGCCGAAGCAACCCTGCGTCTCGCAAGCACGCTTGGCCAGCCAGTCTATCTCCGGGCAGGTGACTTCCATCAGGTCCCTCAGTCCGGACTGGACCCGGTTCATCACCCTTCCCAAGGCGCGGGCATCCTTCTGCTTCAGCGACTTGGCCGCCTGGACGCTTTCCTGCGACTCCATCAGCACGTAGGAGCAGATGTGGCGCATCGGCTCCTCCATCGCCACCTGGCGGTTGTGCAGATCTCCTTCGGGGAACTCTCGGAGCGCGCCACCACCCTGGTTGAAGCGCTTGAGCTCGGCAAAGGCCTGCTTCGTGTCATCCCGACGCATGCTCACCTCCTCCCGCATCGCTCCCTGGTTGATCTTGCTTTCCAGAAGGACGGCGAAGCAATCCCCCTTCTCGCTTCCGAACGGGAACTCGATCTCCTGGTAACCCATCGTGTCCAAGTCAAAGAAGAGCACGTTGCCCGGGGGGCAGTGGAGCATGGTGACCAGGTCGCAGAGCCGGCAGGAGCGTTGGTTGAACACCACCATCGACCGGTAACTGATCCGGGTCATGGTCTGGTAGGACATGTTGAAGCCGTAGAGCTGGCTCAGCGTGATGCAGGTGACCAGGGCAAGGGCGGTACCGACCGCGCTCACATCGCCCAGCAGGACCGGACCGTAGCAGGTGATATTCATGCCCTGCAGGTGGTAGTCCTCGCTGGCGAGCACCGATATGACGCTTTTGATGAAATTTCCCCACCGGTCTTCTTTCCTGTATTTGATCGAGTTGAGCGAGAAGCGTTTCCTGTCGTTGGCAGTGGCGTTGTACAGCCGCACCATTCCGTCATCGCGTTTGCTTACCGCAAGGCGCACGTACCCGTTCGAAGTACCGATGACGGCCCAACCCTCGCAAATATCGGAAAAGTTACCAAACAACGTGCAGATGCCAGGAACCTCCCCTATGATCAGGGGGCGTTCACCGAATTCTTTCTCATGCAAAGCATCAATCTTGTTCATGCACACGTCACTTCTGTCACTCTTGTCTCAATAGTATGCGACAATCCACCCTCTGACAAGATTTTTCCAGTCATTTTTCTTGAAAAAATCAAAATTTAATTCTTTATGACAACAAGAAAAAATAGGTATCAATCAATTTCATACGTATGTCATATGTGCTCGATATAACACCGCACCTTTGCCAAACAAGCACGCGGAAAACACAAAACCAATCTGCAAATGAGCAACAGGAATTGACAATACGGCAACATTGCGGCGCATGCAAACATACGTGCTACGTTGAGGAAAAAAGGCAAGCCTTTGGGCTGGTTCTTGCAAGATGCAGCAGAAACGCAAGCAAAAGGGACAAGAAAAAGGACCACACCCCGAAGGATGCGGTCCCTGTGCGCGGAAACAAGAAGCGATTACTTCTCGTTGATACCGTAGCGCTTGTTGAATCTCTCGATACGGCCGGCCGTGTCAACAACCTTCTGCTCGCCCGTGTAGAACGGATGGCAAGCGGAGCAGATTTCAACCTGCAGGTTCTTGGCTGTGGTCTTGGTCTTGATCACGTTGCCACACGAGCAATGGATCTCACGAAGCTGATAATCGGGATGAATACCTTTCTTCATAATCGTCCTCCAACTCTATGTACATCTGCTGGCTAGTGCAGCAGACACCTTTCCTATCACCCCTGCGTATTGATGGAACGCAGGAACGCCTCATTATCTTTTGTCTTCTTTATTTTGTCAATGAGGAACGGGGTGACCTCCTGGTCGTCCATATCCCCCACCGCCTTGCGGCACAGCCAGATCTTGGCGGCCTCGTCGGCGGGAAGCAGCAGGTCGTCACGGCGGGTACCGCTCTTCTTGATGTTCATGGCCGGGAAGATACGCCTGTCGGCCAGCTTCCGGTCAAGGATGATCTCGCTGTTGCCGGTACCCTTGAACTCCTCGAAGATGACCTCGTCCATGCGGCTGCCGGTCTCGATCAGGCCGGTGGCGATGATGGTGAGGGACCCTCCCTCCTCGATGTTGCGGGCGGCGCCGAAGAAGCGTTTGGGCTTGTGCAGCGCGTTGGAGTCGACACCACCGGAAAGAATCTTGCCGCTGGCAGGGACCGTCTGGTTGTAGGCTCGGGCAAGACGGGTGATGGAATCAAGCAGGATGACCACATCCTTCTTGTACTCGACCAATCGTTTCGCCTTCTCGATGACCATCTCCGCGACCTGGACATGGCGGCTCGCCTGTTCGTCGAAGGTACTGGCAATCACCTCTCCCCTGACGTGGCGGCGCATGTCGGTGACCTCCTCGGGACGTTCATCGACCAGCAGCACGATCAGGACGATGTCCGGATAGTTGGTGGTGATCGCGTTGGCGATCTTCTGCATCAGCACCGTCTTGCCGGTACGCGGGGGAGCGGTGATCAGCAGACGCTGCCCCTTGCCAATCGGACTGAACATGTTGATGATGCGCAGCGACACATCTTCTTCCGCAGTCTCCAGGTTGATCCTCTCGTTGGGGAAGAGCGGGGTCAGGCTCTCGAAAGGAGCACGGACACGGGCCTTGATCGAATCCTCTCCATTGACCGACAGCACCCGGAGGATGGCGAAGAAACGCTCGCCATCGCGTGGAGTGCGGACTTGTCCGAAGACGGTATCACCCGTCTTCAAGCCAAGGCCTTTGACCTGCGCCGGGGATACATAGATGTCCTCCGGGCCGGACAGGTAGCTGTTGTTCGGGCTCCGGAGGAAGCCGAAGCCGTCAGGCAGCACCTCGAGAGTGCCGCTGCCGGTGATCACGCCACCTGCGGCGGAATGCTTCTTCAGGATCTCGGCCAGGATCTCCTGGTTCTTCATATCCAGCACGCGGTTCTCGTCCAGACCCTTCTCCACGCCGATCTTGCGGATCTGGTCCTGGGGAAGGCAGGCATAGGCGTTGACGTTGAGCACGGGAGCCTCAGGATGTTCCTCGATGTTGATGTCCTGGGGATATTCGTTTTGCGGATGGCGGTTCGGCCGCTGGCTGGCGTTGGGATTGTTGGCGTTTTTCTGGAAGCGCTGGTTGTGGCGTCCCTGACGGTTGTTGAAACGGCGGTTGCGGTCGAAGTCATGGCGGCCACCCTGTTTCTGCTCGCCTCCGCCTTCGCCTTGCGGTTCCTCCTGGCGCTGTTCGCCCTGGGGCTCCTCCTGGTTCTGGAACGCGCTTTCCTCGCCCTGCTCCTGGGAGCGGTTCCCTCCGGCATTCTCCATCTCGGCTCCCGGTTCCTCAGGACGCTGCCCGGACTGGGAATCCGGAGCCACAGGCGACTGCTCGATGACAGGGGACGCATCCGTCGGGGCGCTTGGAGAAGCGGCTTCCGGTGCTTGCTCTACCACCTCAGGAGCTTTCACCTTCACGGCAAGAGCTTTTCGCGGGGCGCGGCGAACCCTGCGGACAACAGCCTTTTTCTCGCCAGGCTGGGCGGAGGTTTCCACCTTTACTGCTTCTTCTTCATTGTCAGACATGTAGTATTAACTCCAAGAAAAACCCAATTTGGTACTGGGAAGATTCACATTTCGTAGTACGGGAAATAGTATATCGACAGCTTTCAGCATTCACGGACAAAACTGTCTTTGGATACCACTCACTATAGTAACCCGCCATTTTCGTGTCAAGCAATTCGTTATCACTTCTACACAAACGGCATGCAACCGGCACCCGAAGGTGCCGGCGAAGGCATCAGTGCCGCTTCCTTCGGGTGACGATGGTGACGGCAAGACCGACAGACAGCGAGAGGATGGAGACCCAGATGGAGAGATAGGCAAGCCAGTCTCCATAGCGGGTATAGACCGTCTCTGCGTGGGTAGAGGAAAGATAGACGGGAACATCGAAGATGTGCCACATCGCCTTGAACAACGGCAGCTCGTCATGGACCTGTCCGTCCGGGGTGATATAGCAGGAAAGCCCGCTGTTGGTCGAGCGGATCATGGTGCGGCGGTTCTCCACCGAACGGTAGACCGCCATGACGCCATGCTGGATCTCGCTCGCCTCGCTCTGCGACCAGTTGTCGTTGGTCATGTTCATCAGCACGTCGGCGCCACCGCGGACAAACTCGGCGTTCAGGTCTCCGTAGACATCCTCGAAACAAATCGGGGTGGAGAACTTGATGCCATCGCTCTCGAAAACCACACTCTCCGTTCCGGTCAGCCACCAGTGGTAGTCGTTCGCCTTCAGGAGGTTGTACAGGTGCGGCATCGTCTTCTCGTAGGGGAAGTGCTCGGTGAACGGTACCAGGTGCTGCTTGCGGTAGGTCTGCTTGATCTGCCCGTCGTCGAACATGATGACGGTGTTGTAGTCCTCGCGGTTCCACGTTCCATCCTCGAGTTCCGGCGGAAGCGAGGGGTCGGAAAGGACACCTTCCGGATTGCCGGTAATCAGCGGGACACTGAGCTCCTTGCCAAAGTTGACAAACTCCTCCACCAGAGCGCTGGTATCGGGATCGGTAGGATAGTTCTCATGCCAGGCCACCGACGGGACGAAGGCCGTCTCGGACCAGACCAGGATGTCCGGATGTTTCGCCATCGCCTCCAGGCTCAGTTTGCGGAGGTTGTTGAAGTTCCGCTTGTAGGTAGTGTAGCCGCCTTTCCACGAGTTGGCGTTGTGCTGGACGACGGCCACCTTCCAGGAACGGTCAGGCGTCATGCGCTTCCAGCGCTGCCAGCTGGCCGTACCAAGAACCAGCCACAGGACAAAACCGACCACATAGGCGACCGCCCAGACCCTTCGGTCCCGCAACCAGCCGCGCACACGTTCCCGGCGGGCCACTGGCATGGCGATGAAGGACTGCGGCATGACCAAAAGCAGGTTGACGCCCCAGATACCGGTGACCGAGGCGATCTGCACCAGCGGAAGATAGTTCCACAGCGCGTAGGCGATCGTCCCGTAGGGGTAGCCGGCGAA
>Ga0256404_1003047_pt1 | contig 35326 bp, 28 predicted proteins | sample RumenRJG_01DNA_FD_185990 | JGI IMG/M metagenome (GOLD analysis project Ga0256404, IMG submission 185990) | Bovine rumen microbial communities from Lethbridge, Alberta, Canada - RJG_01 | ecosystem: Host-associated > Mammals > Digestive system > Stomach > Rumen | place: Canada: Alberta | collected... | reverse complement strand
CTGAGATTACCTATACCATCGGCGGACTGGAGTATGGTGCTGACTATACCTTTACTATTACAGCCAAAGATGACAACGAGAACGTTTCTGACAGCAAGACCGTTACAGCCACTACGCTGGCAATGGTAGCTGCCCCCGTTCCCGACAAGGCCGCTGCAAATGTTGTTAGCCTCTATAGCGACAGTTATACTGCTGCTACCACTTGGGCTCCTGGTGGTTGGGGTCAGGCAACTGTTCAGACAGAAGAGAGTGTAGGAGACAATAAAGTCCTGAAATTTACGTCTTTTAATTATTTCGGTTTTGATTCATTCTCTGACCAGTTAGACCTTTCTGACATGGAGTATGTACACATTGATGTGCTCCCATTACAGGATATGAATCTTCGCATCACCCCGATTCTGGTTGGTCGCAGGGAGAACGCTACCAGCGTGGGCACACTGACCCCCGGTGTCTGGAACAGTAAGGATATTAAGTTGTCAGATTTAGGACTTGACTATGCTAACAAGGCTTTCCAGCTCAAGTTAGATAACGGTACTGGTACTGAAATCCTCTATGTTGACAACATCTACTTCTGGAAAGAAGCAACAGAGCCTACCACGAAGACCATTTATCTGAACCCCAACATCTGGAGTGTTGACAATCCTAATTATGCAGCTTATGTATATGGTGAGGGTAATGTTGAAGAATGGATTGCTATGACTCCATTAGAGGATACAGACTACTATAAGGCAACAATTCCCGTTAACTACACTGGTTTGATATTTGTCCGTTTGAATCCTGAAAAGGAAATGAATTGGGACGGCAAGTGGAACCAGACCGTTGACATTGACTTCACTCAGGTGGCTGACAATACGTTGTTTACCATTACCGGGTGGGGCGAAGACGAAAATCCGAAGTCAACTGTCACTACCAGCCCCTACGTGGCTCCCACTACCTACACCGCCACGTTCAAGAACTCCATTGGTTGGGACGAGGTTTATGCATACGCATGGACTGAGGATGGTGACAACGTGACGAAGTATCTGGGCGAATGGCCTGGAACACAGATGACCAAGGAGGGCGATGTATATACCATCTCCTTCAAGGCTACAGAGGCTCCTGCCAACATCATCTTTAATAATGGTGAAACAGGGGATGGCAAACAGCAGACTGAGGACCTCGTATTCGAAGATGGCAAGGAGTACGACATGGTTGCCCCTGTTGAGCATAACGGAACGGAATATACCGTTAATGACCATACCATCTGGGTTCAGGCCATCAACTATGTAGCTACCAATACGTATGAAGTAATCATCACTTCTGAAGAGGCAATGACGGGTCTTGGCGGTTCGTTCTGGTATGTAAATGAGAATAAGGGTGAGCAACTGAATGTGGAAGGAAGGTATACCATTACCCATGAGGGTAAGATGTTGACGATTACAGCTACATCAACCTCTGACCCCAAACTCTACACTCCGTTGTATATTCTGATGCCGGGAGAGGTGAGCTTCAATGACGTCGTGTTTGACTGGATACGCATTGATGCTGAGGGAAACATCGTTGTTCCTGCCACCATCTCCAATTACCAGTGGGCAACATTCAGCAGTGACAAGGCGCTTGACTTTACTAATGTTTCTGACGTGAAGGCTTACATTGTTACTGGTGCTGAAGGTTCAACTCTTACTACTCAGCAGGTTGAGGGTGCTGTGGCTGCTAACACGGGCTTGGTACTCTTCAGCGAGACAGCAGATACTTACTACATTCCTGTGGCTGAGGAAGGAACCAGCTATGCTTCGACGAATAAGCTGGTTGCTGTAACTGAGGACACGGAAGTCGGCAAGGCTAACGATGGCACCAATTACGTGCTGACCGTACAGGGCGATAAGGTTGTGTTTGCATACATTGATGCTATTTCGGCTCAACTGAAGAAGGGTCAGTCTTATCTGCACCTTGACATAGTAGAGGGCGAAACACCCGCTCCGTTCCTCGGCTTCGATGGCACAGGTACTACGGGCATCAACAGCGTTGAGCGCGGAGCGTTGAGCGTTGAGGGATGCTATACACTGGACGGCCGTCGTGTGGCTCAGCCTACTAAGGGTCTGTACATCGTGAATGGTAAGAAAGTTCTTGTAAAATGAAGAATGAAGAGTGAAGAATTTACTGCCGCCTGGCAGATGTTGGGCGGCAGTGATCCAAAGCAACAACAAAATAAAGAATAAGATTATGAAAAAGAAATATCAAAGCCCTCAGTTCTACATGGTAGAAGTGGCTACTCAGCAAATGCTGGCTTTGTCGAAAACCTCGAAACCATACGACGGAACAACGCCGCTGCTGGCACCGGAGTTGACACGTCGCCACAAGAACGATGACGACCTTGACAATGAGGAGGAGGATGAGGAAGACTGGTAAAACAGAGCTTTTAAGGTAAATGATTCATAGGGTGGAGTGGGGCACGCCAGCTTGGGTGTGCCCCACTCTTTAATAAGCCAATAACCAAAGAAGAATGAGAAAACAGCTATTGACTTTGCTCCTGCTGTGGCCCGCACTGATGGTCTCGGCCCAGCAGGTGGTGAGGCTGGGTAAGGCCACCTATGCCTCAAAGGCTCCGCTCAGCGTGAGCCGCACGGCCGACCATGGCGGTGACCAGACACAGTACATGCAGTACCGTAAGCTATACATCAAGGAGCAGACGGGACGGCCCATTCCCACCAACGACTGGTGGACGGACTTGATTAACGCTGACCGCGGACGCTCGGGACAGGAGGTGACCGGCCACCTGTGGGCATACCCGCAGTACGTGCAGGGCATGAGGTACGGCGTGGACGTGCACTACCCCAAGTACTGGATTGACAACGGCACGGAGATGAAGGCCCAGTCGAAACTCGTGGTGAGCGGCGGCGACGGCTTCACAGCTGCACAGCCGCTGGCTGAGGAGTGGAGCGACTGGACGGTAGGCTTCTCGCTGCTGCCCCACGGTGCGGCCGACTTCCTGTCAGCCGATAAAGGCATGTTCGTCACGCTGGAGCACGGCGTGCCCTTCACCTGGATAGAGACCAAGGGCATCAGCCCCGTACTCTCGGTCATGAAGACGGGCAACGACGGCAGCGACAACCGCCTGAAGGGGGCAACGACCGTCAAGCTGCTGACGGCCGACGGCACCACGCTGACCAGCGGTGCCTGCCAGCAGTTCATAGTGGCCATTGGTGCTACTGATGCCTTCTCCTCAACCGCCGACTACTACGGCATCTACCTGCCCGCAGGCAGCACGGTGACCGTGGACGGCAGCGAGGTGACGGTGAACTTCTCCGGTCAACGACAGTTTGTGGTGGTGGCCTTGCTGACGAAACCAGAAGACCTGGCGGAGTTTGCATCATACGCCTACGCGAAACCCACCAATACCGAGGTGTCGTGGAATTACGACAACGGCCGGCTCACTACTTACTGGAACGTCAGTGCCACCGACCTGCGCACAGACTCTTCAGCCAGTCAGGTGCTGCAAGGACAGATTCCCCACCACTGGCGCGACCAATACGCCCAGTACGGTCACTCGTTTCTTGACCAGACCTACCTGACGCCACGTGGCCGCCTGAAGCTGGTGGCCCAGAAGAACATCAGCATCAGCTATCGGTTCTCGGGCATGCTGCCTTGGTATCCCGCACCGGCTGATGAGACCGGTGGGGCTGCCGGCACTTACGACCCCGCGAAGATGACGCAGATGCTGACCGACTACGCCCAGACGGGCACCTTCGGCGGCGACACCTACTGGGGCGGCAAGGGGCTGACGCAGATGGCGCTGCACATGGCCTTCGCCCGTGAGATGGGCAACGAGGAGCTGTTTGCTCAGTGCCACGACCGGCTGAAGGAGGCATTAGTGAACTGGCTGACCTACACGCCGGGTGAGAACAACTACTTCTTTGCCCGCGACAACCGCTATGGGGGACTCATCGGCTATGCCACGAGCTATGACTCCGACACCTATAACGACCACCACTTCCACTACGGCTACTTCACGCTGGCTGCCGCCATGCTCTGTCTGGTCGATGACGACTTCAAGGAGGGCTACGGTGAAATGCTGAAGCTCATTGCCCGTGACTATAACAACTACGAGCGTGACTCGTGGGCCTGCTTCCTGCGCATGATGGACCCCTGGGCGGGTCACTGCTATGCAGGAGGCATGGGCGACGGAGCCGGCAACGGACAGGAATCGACCTCTGAGTCGATGCAGGCCTGGGGTGGCATGTATCTCTTAGGTGTGGCCCTGGGTGACACTGAGCTGCGTGATGCCGGCATCTTCGGCTGGGTCAACGAGTCGAGGGCTACGGCAGAGTACTGGTTTGACCGCCACGGCGAAGCCGTTGGCAGCGGTTTCCACACAGGCAATAACCCGGAGTATAACATTGACTATTCGAAGTTCAAGCATACGAACCCCAATTACACCATTCCCTACTCGTCGAACCTGACCAGCCACGGTGTGGGCTGGTGGACGTGGTTCGGCGGCGACCCTGTCTTCATGCAGGGCATACAGTGGATGCCCATTTCCCCGGCGTTAGACTATCTTGGCGAGGACAAGGCCTTTGCGGCCTGGGACTACCAGCGGCTCATGGAGCTGAAGGAACATGCCGGATGGGACGGAACGGGCGGCACGGGAGGTGCCACGCTGCGCGACTCTGACTGGGGTAACGTGGTGCTGAGCTACCGGCAGTGGAGCGACCCTGACGAGGCTGCACGCATCTTTGACCAAGGCTGGAGCGGCGGCTGGGGCACCATGACCACCAGTGCCACACGTGGCATCACGTACTTTGTCACTCATTCGCACCGGGCCTACGGCGACATTCTCTGGGACGTGACGGCCAACATCCCCACGGCACACGCCTACCAGAAGGGCAGCACGACGTACCACGTGGCCTATAACCCCACCAGCACTACAGCGTCAGTCAACTTCTCTGACGGTGCCTCCATGTCGGTGCCCCCGCGCCAGATGAAGGTGCTGGAGCGCGACTACACGGCCGTGACAACGGTCTATCCCGTTGACAACAGCGAACCCGACATACGCGAAGAACTCGTGATGCGCAACCTGGCATTAGGCAAGCCGTGCACCGCCAGCAGCTCAGAGAACGCGGGCAGCCTCCCCGAGGGGGCTACCGACGGCAGCCTGACCACCCGCTGGGGCAGCAGTCATGCTGACAACGAGTGGCTGCAGGTGAACTTAGGTGAGCAGGCTCTGATATATAAGGTACGCATACGCTGGGAGACGGCATACGCCTCGGAATACCGCATAGAACTGCGCGATACGGAGAATGGCACCGTGACCTTCAGCAAGACGGGCAGCGGAAAACCGTCAGACTGGACCGAGCTGAACCTCGGCGACAAACCGGGTCAGTACCTTCGTGTGGTGGGTGTGAAGCGTGGCACGCAGTACGGCACGTCGCTGTATGAACTGGAAGTCTATGGACAGCCCCTTTCGGCACAGCCCAACGACCTGATGGGTGTCAGCATTACCTGTTCGAAGGATGTGCTGACACAGGGCGAGGCGGCACAGCTCTTCGTGAAAGGCTATAACTACGCCAAGAGCGAGGTGCCGGTAACGGCCACATGGAGCAGTCCTGACGGGTCGTTCTCTGGCAACTGGTTTACGCCCCATCAGTATGGCTTGGTAACGGTGAAGGCTACCGTTGACGGCATGGAGGCCACGAAGACACTGGCCGTGGAAGAAGGACTGGAGCCTACCAGCCTGGAACTGGCCATTGACGGCGACCCCATCATCGGGCAGACGGTAGGCTTTAGCGCTACGGTGCGTGACCAGTTCGGGGCTCCATACGAGACGAACTACATGACCTACGAGCTCTTTGAGGTGGTTGACGGCAACCGCCAGACAACGACCAATGCCGTGCTCGACACCGAGGCCAAGACCTTCAGGGCCGACCGTGCCGGCGACTACGTGATAGTGGTGAGTGCTTCGGGCTTGCAGCAGTCGGTGGACGTTCGTGGCATAGGGCCAAGTGGACTCAGTTACGACGATATACCCCACGTTCAGCCTGCACCGTCCATGAGCGGTAAGCTGCCGCTGCTGGTTCGTCAGACGGTGCCGAACAACATGGCCTTCGGGTGGAACGGCAGCTCGAAGTTAGGCACTGACCATTTTCCCGTGCCGACCATTGGCGGTGGAACTACCAATGCGCTGTTTGTTTACCAGTTAGGCACGGTGGGCTTCGGGTTGAATAACCTCGACATATCGGGCTATAACATGATACATGCCGACATCTACGTGACTGACGATGCTCCCACCTTCAGCTTCCATGTGGAGGGGAAACCGTCGAACAAGGAGTATGCCAAGGCTTTGGTGAAGGGACAGTGGAACACGGTCGATCTGCCCATCACGAATACCACCATCAACTGGCTGTTCCTTGCGTTCAGCGACTATCAGGCTGGAACGAACGAGGCACTGGTGGCCAATGTCTATCTGTACAAGGAGGAGGGTGACCGCGTCTTTGTGAGCGACCCCGATGCCAAGGGCATCGTCACGGTCACGTCGTTTGGTGCTGCCATCAACGATACTAACGTTGAGCAGTTCCTGGCTGACGTGGAGGCGCTGCCTACTACGGCTACAGCCATCGACCTGAGCGGCATCACGCTGGCCAACAGCGCGCCAATGACCATTACGACGCAGAACCCCAACGTTATTCTGCTGCTCAACGGCAGCGGTGGCGACGATAATGCTGCGTCGGTGCAGACGGCCAGACTGACCAACAACGAGAACCTGGCCTACAATTCCGGGGGATGGATTCTGCCGCTGCAGGCAACGAGTTATAAGGTGACGTTCACTGACGGCTACCCCGTGCTGCCCATGAGCTTCGGACGCTGTACGCGCCTTTATTATACGCGCACCATTGCTCCTGGTGCATACGGCACCAGCTGTCTGCCCCGTGAGGTGACCATTCCTTCAGGGCTGTCGGCATACGAACTGGGCAGCGTGACGAGCAGCGGACTTGACTTTGTCAAGACCACGGGCAGCACCATGGCGGCCTACACGCCCTATCTGCTGCGCAACGACGGCACGACGCCTGTCACCCTGACCATAGACGGCACGGCTGGCAATGTGGAGCTGGCACGCGGCAGGGCCCAGTTGACCAGCACCGTGGGCAATGTCAGCCTGGTGGGTAACTTCCAGCTGTTCCGCGTCAACGGCACCGAGGGCTACGCCGCCTTCCGCGCCAACGGGCAGTTGGCATGGCTGAGCAACAGCGGAACAACGGTGGGCTCGTTCCGTGCCTACCTTTCAGGCCTCACTGCCGAACAGGCTGCACAGGTGTTTGTGGATGGTACGACGGGGATTGACAACGTCAACGTCAACGTTAACGATAACGCTAACCCTAACGCTAACAACGCTCAACCCTCCACGCTCTACGCTCAACCATACTACGACCTAAGCGGTCGCCGGGTGGAGCATCCTACGAAGGGTGTGTATATCGTCAATGGCAAAAAGGTTGTAATCAGATGAAAACATTGAAGAAGACATACCAAAGCCCCTGCCTGCACGTGATAAGCGTGGCAGGCAGGACCACGTTGCTTGACGGTTCGAAAGAGCGTATTCACTATGACAAGCCCAATGGCTCCTTCGGCAGCGACGAGAGCATCGCTGCCCCAGAGTATTGGGACAACGATGAGGAGTGGTAACGTCAACGATAACGTCAACGATAACGTCGAAGGGTTAAAACATATCGGTAAAAATGAAATTCGGACTTAGCGATACCATTGACTTGCTGGACTATAGTCAGAAAGTGGGAACTCCAATAGGTGATCATATCGACAGAGTAGGGCAAGTCTTCTACGAGGCAGCCTAAACCTGTAGTCCGTTGCAAAAATACAACCGGGCTGAACCGAAAAACGCCGCTTACCCATCACGGGCAGGCGGCGTTTCAACTAATTATTTACTTTCTAACTAATAATCAGTCCGCCACAAGGGCAGAACAGATTACAACTAAATTTACTAACACACGCCTCACGGCGTTTTTCTTCGCAAACTTTGAATCACGTCACAGAAGTTGCAACATGAAACGTCACTTTTATTTCTTAGCTTTTACCAGTCTTCGTTGTCGGTGTCGTTACCACCGAAGAACTCAGATGCAAGGCCACCTGAAACTTCTGTATCAGAAATCTTTTCCATCTTCTCAGAACCGGCCAAAAGGCTGTTCTTCAATACCATATCTACTACGATAGACTGCGGAATCATATATTCTTTCTTCATTTCTATGTCCTCCTTTTTATTTTATGATTACTTTCTTACCATTCACGATATACATGCCCTTAGTAGGCTGAGCCACGCGGCGGCCGTCCAGTGTATAGCATCCCTCAACGCTCAACGCTCCACGCTCAACGCTGTTGATGCCCGTAGTATCCTCACCATCGAAGCCTAAGAACGGAGCGGCATTTTCAGACTCAAGATAAGCCTTGCCCTTTTCTAAGGTTCCTGTTGAAGAAAGTTTGTAGAAACCAACCTTATCGCCAACCTTGTTCAGCACATAAATCGTACCATCTCCGTTCAAGTCCTTTGTGGCAACCTTCAGGTCGTTGTTGGTAAGAGCATCAGCAGAAGCCACAACGGTTCCCGTATAGTCACCAGCTTCACCCTTCAGCACAACAGCCGTATTGGCAGGAACCTTCTTGCTTTCTACCTCATTCAGCGTAACGCTCGTGACTTTATCTTTTGCAGTATAAACGGTAAGATTTGTATTTGAGAAGTCAACGTTCTTGTCACTACTGAATGTAGCGTAGCCAGCGGAAGTGATGGTGGCAGAGGTTGTTTGAACAAGAAGAATGTCGTCAACGCGAATGCGTTGATTATCAGATACAGTTTCAAATGTAATTACTACGTTTCCTTCTGCACTTGATAAGATAATTGTCTTCTCAACCCATGAATCTGTACCACTAACTTCAATGTCACCTGTTGCTGTAGCTCCTGTGACAGTCACTTTCAAGGTACCCGAATTAGATGCGTTAAATTGTCTAACTTTATAGGTCAGTTTTCCCATTCCATTCAAAGCAATACTCTTTGTGACAGCCTTACCTACAGTAGAAGAGTTACCAAACTTTAGGTTTCCGTCAATATCTCCATCATACATTCCTCCAGCAAATACCTTAGAAAATGATGCCCAATTTTCTGAATCAAGATTGCTATTTGTAGTTGTTAAACCATTAGTGCTGTCAGATGTTGAGGTGTATCCACTTACACTTTCCCAGAACAAGGCACCTGCTGGCCCTCCGACAGGTTTTTTAACTGTGATGGTATAGGAAACACTTTCTGGTTTATAGGTGTCATTTCCTGTGAAAGAAGCGGTGATATTTGCTGTTCCAACTTTGACACCAGTCACATTTCCACTTCCATCAACCGTGGCTACCGTTTCGTCACTACTGCTATATGTAATAGTAAGATTATGGGGATTTGTTAGTTCTGGAGCATTCAACGTTTCCTCGACCGTTACTTCCTGAGTAGCCGTTGCATAAGCCAACCCAGCATCAGAACGGCTATCAGTAACAGTGAGCTCGTAAGTATCCAAGGAAGCTATATAGTTATCGTTGCCAGCAAAGCTGGCAGTGATGGTTGTCGTTCCTTCTGAAACGAGAGTTACAACACCAGATGAATTAATGGTTGCGACATCCTCTTTGCTTGAAGACCATGTTACAGTCGCACCAGAAACAGGCGTGCCAGCTGCTGTTACAGTTGCAGTCAATGTGCCTGCGGCAGTACTCGTATTGACAGCAGTATTCGTGATGCCAGTTGCGTCAATGGCCGTAACTGTTGCAGCTCCTGTCGTAAAATAAACAGTCACAGACGAAAGCCAACAATACTTGGAGCTCTTTATCTCTAAATAATCTTTTTCACTTCCGTCAAAAGTAAAAGTATGATCGGCAAAATTGGCGGTCAGATTTTGTGTATCCGCACCATTTACCCTCAATGTAGCTGCTTTACTACTATTATATAGTTTTGCATTGATAACGATAGAGGTAATTTTACATTTATTGGCTAACTTAAACTTTAATGTTCCTGCATTACTTGATGTTCCTAATTTCAAACCATTAGAACCTGCATTATACACACTCGAAGCAGTTGAAAGGTTGCCCGTCACATTATCAGCACCATTGGAGAAAAGAGAAGATGCAGCAGTTGTTTGACTTACACTCGTACCGTCACCACTACCTGTCATAAAAGTGAGCGTAAAATCTCCGGCCCAAGCCACACTCGTACTACCAACTATCAGGGCGAATAGCAGTAGAAGTTTTGTTAATAAATTTTGTTTTACCATAATAATAATTGTTTTGTTTATATTGTTAATGCTATACATCAACCGAAAGCCAGCACTAACCTTATATAAATAAAGAAGCGCAGACCTCACTGTATCTCCAGTCAGGCCTACCACAGCCTATCCACACTTACAATGAAGCTGCGCATATTGCGCACTCCTCATTGTGTGGATCATGCTCGTAATCTCGTTTCGAGGTGGTAGTTCGACTGGAGAATTGAGCAATTGTCTGCGAATCCTTTTCGCAGATTTGGGTGCAAAGTTAAAAAGAATAAATGACTTTACCAAAGGTTTAGCGAAAAAACTGTGAAAACTTACGTAAACGTTTGGTTGTTAAATGCCTTGGCAGACTTAGCAGATGGCTAAGAAAAGACCGAAAAAGCTTTTACGTTTAACTTTTTCGGTCTCTGTTTATTTGTCTAAATTTTGAATATCTCCGAGGGGCAGGCCCGTCATTTCGGATATCTCCTCGTCGCTCATGCCCTTTGCTTTCATCTTTCGGGCTACGGCGAGAATTCCTTCAGCCCGACCTTCAGCCCGACCTTCAGCCCGACCTTTCTCTAAGCCTTTGCGCTCACCTTCCATAAACTGTCCTTCCATCACAACGATGGTGTCGCGGTAATGGCGCAGACTTTCGTCATAACGAAGACGCTCCTCACGGTCGAGAGACCCCACTTCGGCAATCTCTGACAATTTCTTGAATACGGCATCCTGGGCCATCCAGGGCATACGCTGTAGTATATCCATGTGTTTCAGTACATAAATGAATCGTTCAAAAATACTCTCACAAGCTTCTGCCTCCTTCGTGAAATAAGGCAGTTGTAAATAGATAAGACGCACCTTGTCGGAAAACACCGTGCGCCGCTTCATGTCCATCAGTGCCACGTCAGTACGGAAATCCTGCGAGATGTCACTCAGCTTGAAATTCAGGAACGCTACCAGATAGACTGCCTTGATGTCGTAGTTCCACTCGCTGCCGCGCTCTCCCTGCTCAACAATCGAGCGGGACAGATAGTAAATACTGCGCTTCTTGAAATACGGCTGATACTTGTTCTGCATTTCCACAATGATATGCTCGCCAGTTTCCGTTTCGCAATAGATGTCGTATATCAGCGAACGGTCCACGTCGCTCAGCCCTAACTGCTCCTTGTCAAGGAGCTTCAAATCGACTATGGTACGTTCTTCTGTCAGCAGCGCATTCAAGAATGCTAGCAGCACAGGCTTCGACACTTCTTGTCCGAAGATGCGCTTAAAGCCTACGTCAGTAAAAGGATTTATAAACTTGCTCATGCCTACAATCATTCTCTTTGCTGGCAAAGATACAAAGAAAAATGAAGAATGAAGAATGAAGAATGAAGAATTTGCTGCCGCTTGTTATTTTTTAACGTTATACCGTACACAAAGGGACTGTTCTTTTTGTGTACTTGCAACGGACTAAAGGGCTTGACAGGTGTGCTTGGTGAGACGAAGCGGCGCGATCGAAGGGAGCAAGTGGCGCGATCGTCGGGAGGGATCGCGCCACTCTTAGGGAGCGATCGGCGCAATCGTCGGGGTAAGGGCGGCCGTTCAAAGTAGATAGAGCGCCCGCTCAAAGTGGATAGAGCGGCCGCTCAAAGTAGATAGAACGGCCGCTCAACTCTTTTCAAAACTGCTTCTTCTTGTAATTTAGTAGGAAATAGTGTATTACAAGACCTTCCTCGCGTGGCATAGTCCCTCGGATTTTTGATGTCGAGTTTCTTTTGCAAAGATAATACATTTCCTGCAGCAAAACAAGTTTTTGGGGAAATAATTTTGCATTTTGTTTAAAATAATTTGGGGTGAAAATCCGTGTTCATCCGTGGCCATATTAGGTGCTTATTTGCAACGGACTACAGGACTTAAAAGACTTTTATCTATCGTGTGTGAAAGAGTCCTCTAAGTCCTGTCTTCCGTTGCTAAAACAATATTCCCAAATAATAGATATTGTCTTCGTAGCTTTGTGAACCTGTCATCGTAGAATAGCAGAGCTGCCAGACGACTCAACGTTGACATCCTGATGCTCAATGCGACGGCCGAAGTCGAAGGAATAAGAAAGGTTGACGTAGAAGCGGGCATTGAAGCCGTCATGATGCTTATAAAGGCTGAATGTGTAGTACGGTGTGTCGAAATACTGATGAGAATAGGCGTTGTGGTTAAACAGGTTCTTGACTCCAGCTTCGGCGTAGAGTCCTTTGTGGCGGTAGGATGCACAAAGGCCGTAGTTATGGCAGCTCTTTAGATAGTTGGAGGTGTAAAGCACCGTAGAGGGAGACTCGTAATATGCACTGAGCGAAAAGGCTCCTGCATAGTAGCGGGCATTGAGATTTGCGTAACAGGTGTTGTTGGTGTGGCTGTACGGGCCAGTAGTAATCTGGCGCTCCAGTGCCAGCGTGCCTTGTAGTTGAAGTTGGCGGTTGAGCAGGTGGACTACTGGAGAAAGTGAAAACCGCAGCGTGTGGTAATTGCCAGCGTTAGTAAATGAACTGATGAGTTGCTCGCCTTCAGGGTAGTAGTCTCTGAAGACAATATGATAATGGGCTTCATGCTGGGCGTGTGTAAGTAGCTGCCAGTTGCCTGTTGTCATGTTATGGTCGATGTAGTTGGTAAAGAATATGGTCTTGCCCAATTCTGGGTTACCTCGCAGTACCACATACCGGTTCTGTACCTGTTCCAACTCACTGGTGGACGAGGGCTGCGGGTAGCTGTTGCCGACGAAAAGGGCCCATGAGAGGTTGTGCTGTCGGCAGATTTGCCACTTGGCATTTGCAGCAGCACGTGATGAGAGATAGTGCTGCCGGTGATTACGAGTAGCCCAGTGCTCGATGGAGAACCCCAACGGACGCAGCATGAAACTGAAGGAACGGCCCAGTTGCTGATGGTACTGGGGAAAGACCAACAGTTCTGATGACCAAAGTTGTTGGTCGGAAACAGCACTGCCGGTGTAGTAATCATTGTATCGGTGATAGTGTTCATAGACGAAGCAGGTCAGTGAGTTCTGATGCTTCAGCTGGTGGGTGTAATAAAGTGAGAGATAAGCATCAATACGGTTTTCGCGGACTCTTGAAATGTTTTTGAAGTTTGTATTTTCCTGATAGTCACGCTGGTAGTTTGTATGGCCCAAGCCCAGTTGGGCGCTGACTGTGAGTTGCTGACTTGGCGAGAGTGTGACGTTGCTCCAAATGCCAAGAGTTGGGGTCAGTCTCCGTTCACTATTGTCAGTATAAGCCGTAGTGGTGCCGGAAACACCGCCGGTATAGTCCAGTAGTGAAGTACTGGTAAAGCGTGGAGTCTGACTCCAACGCAAACTGGCCCATCCTACTGCCTGCATGTGTTCACTGTGATAGTTGGCACGCAGCAGTCCGTAGTGGTCGGTCTGGCGCTCATGGTCGTAGTCCGTTTCGGAGTGTTTATGGAAGCGGAGCGATGTGAGAAAGTCCTCTTCCTTTTCCTCTTGCTGTTGACGAAGATTGGAGAATGTTGAGCCAGCCAGGAAGGTGTAGCTCATCTTCCGGTGGTTCAGATTGGTTTGAACGCGATAGTCCCCCCAGCTGTATAGAAAAACTGTCTGGCTCTTGGCATGTACATAGCCACCGTAGTCGTACTGGCGCAGCAGGATGTTCAATGTCGATTCGTCGTTTGAGAACTGTGCTGTGGGATGGTCCAGATACTCTACACGCAGTACGTCAATCGGACGTATTTGTTCCAGTTCGTCTTGACCGACCTGTCTGCCGTCTATGCGCAGAGTGAGGCTTCGGCCGTTGTTCGACCTGACTTGCTTGTTACTGGGATCTATATGGATATGAGGAATCATGAGGTTGGCCAATAGTCCTATCCCGTCGTCTGCCGCGTCGCGCTGCTGACGGGTAGGCAAATAGATGTCACGTTCCAGCTCCATGCGGTGTTGCATGGCTTCCACCACCACTTCTTCCAATCGGTTCGTAGCCTCATGGAGCGTCAGTGTCCCGATGTCGCCTGCATGACAGTGATATTCAAGTGTTTCGTAACCTATACAACTGATGCGCATACGGAAACGCTCCTCCGTGGTTGGTACTACGAAACGGCCGTCCTCGTTGCTGATTCCTGTGTTGACTATCGTGCTGTCAGCCGACTGGAAGAGAACGATGTTGGCAGCCTTGATGGGACGTTTGTTTTCGTCAGTAATACGGCCGATTACCCGTTGTGCTGTTTTCTGGGTACATTCCACGAAGAGCAGGGAGTCGCCTGTCTGGCTGAAGGCAATAGGATAGAAACCGATGCACTCGCGTATGGCATCGGGTATCGTGAGTTGTTCAAAGTGTTTTGTGACACGGAAGTCTTCCAGTTCATTGTAGATGAAGGTTATCTTGTAGCGTTTTGTGCTCCGGCTCAGGTCGATGAGAACATCACTCATGGATTTGTTCCTATAGTTGCGACTCACGGTCTGGGCACTGACAACCGACCACGCAAGGCATAGCAGGAGGAGTAGGAAATGCTTTTTCATGCTGTATTCACTCTACGATGAGGCTATTGCCATTGACAATACGGATGTTCAGTTGTTCGAACGAACTCAGTTGGCTTGCCACTTCCTCCAAGGAATCATCAGATGACCATTGGTAGTAGAGACGCAGGTGCTCCAGCTGGGGACTGGCATAAGTGATGTTTTCCAACTGATAATGTGGCTTGAGGCTTTCAAGAATCTGACCTAACTCTACGTTTTCGAAACTCCTGCTGACTTTTGGCAGAGAAAGTGGGCTTTCATCGGCGGTCTGTTCTGCCTTCATGGCAGGTGGGACGGAGTCGGTCATGCTTTCTGCTTTCAGTGAGGGGCTGGGAGCTGTTTTGAGAATAAGGGCATAAACCAGCGACGAAACGAAGAGACCCCCGATGAATAAGGCAGCCCAGCGGAGCCTTGCGTGTCGCAGTTGTCGTCTGCTGGTCATAAGGCGTTGCCATTCGTGGTCAATGTCTTCGTCGGAGATGGGACCATTGTTTCCACTGATGTGGCAGAAGTCGTCATCAGCGTACCGCTCGGGGTGTTCCGTCATGTCAATGATACGTTCCAGTTTGTTCATATTATTCAGGAGTTAAAGTGTTTCCTTAGTTTTCGGATGCCTTGCACAATGTGCTTATAGACGGCAGTACGGCTGATTCCCATCTCGCGAGCAATATCAGCTGAACGCTTTCCGTCGTAATACCGTTGTTTGATGACGTTGCGCGTCTGAGGCGTCAGTTCTTCGTCAATATAGCGCTCTATGGCTTCTACGGGTAGCGGTTTTTCATCTCCAGGCAAGAGGATTTCGGCATCGCGCTCAATAGCACGGTGTTTGAGCAGGTTCAGACAACGGTTTCGGATGCACACCAACAGCCAGCGTTCAGTGGGGGCCGGCGGCAATACCACCCGACTATCGAGCAAGTCGGCAAACAGGTCAGCCACGATGTCGCGGGCTTCGTCTGCGTTGCCCAACAAAGCAGTCGCCGTCATTACCATGCGGCGGTAATGACGGCGAAAGAGCTGTTCTATGTCTTGATAGTCTCGCATTTCTTTCGGCCCGTTTATATATATAACAACCGAAAGGCAATTATGTCAACCCCTGAAGGAGAAATAATTACTTTACGGGCACGTCGGCCAGCGTCTTCTGCAGCAGTTGCCAGAAGGGGGCGACGGTCTCAATGAGGGCGCGCTCGGTGGTGGTGTGCGGCGACTTCATGGTGGGACCGAGGCTGACTACGTCTAACCAAGGATACTTGCCGAGAATGACGGAGCACTCCAGTCCGGCATGGTCAACCTGAATGATGCCGTCGGCGCCGAACAGCTCCTTGTACTCTTTCAGCAGCAGGTGCAGAATTTCTGAGTCGGGGTTGGGGTCCCAGCCTCCGTATGAGCCGGCGGTCTCTACCTTCATGCCGGCCATGGAGAAGCAGCTCTCCAGCGTGTCAACCACGTAGTCCTTCATGTCCTCGCGGCTGCTGCGGGCCAGAATCTTGATGGCCGCCTTGCCCTCGGCAATGTTGATGATGGCCAGGTTGCTTGATGTCTCCACCACGCTGGGGTAGGAGGGAATCATGCGTACCACGCCGTCGTGGCAGGCATGGATGGCATTGATGAGGTTGTCCTGAATCTCCTGTGGCACTTCCTTGGCTGGTGTGGCCACCTCCTCGGTGGTGAGCGAGATGCCCTGCGGCTCAATGAGCTTGTACTCGTCGTTGAATATCTTGCAGAAGGCTTCTACGATTTCCTGTAGCGCAGCCACGTTCTCGCGTGGCAGCGTCAGCACGGCTTCGGCCTTGAAGGGAATGGCGTTGCGCATGTTGCCACCCTGCCAGCAGGCCAGACGGGCTTCCGTCTCGGCAATGGCCTGACGAACCACCTGCACCAGAAGCTTGTTGGCATTGGCACGCCCCTCGTTGATTTCCAGTCCTGAGTGGCCGCCGCGCAGTCCGCTGACGGTAACCTTCACTGCGGCATCCTCGGGGTCGGTGTCGGCCTCCTGATAGTCGAGGGTAGCGGTAACGTCGATGCCACCGGCAGAGCCGATGACGAACTTGCCCCAGTGCTCGGAGTCGAGGTTCAGGAGGATGTCACCCTGCAGCTCGCCTTCAGGCAGCTCGTTGGCACCGAACATGCCCGTCTCCTCGTCGCGTGTGATGAGCGCATCAATGGGACCGTGGCAGAGCGTCTTGTCCTCCATGATGGCCATGATGGCAGCCACGCCCAGTCCGTTGTCGGCGCCCAGTGTGGTGCCGCGTGCCTTCACCCACTCGCCGTCAATCCACGGCTCAATGGGGTCGGTCTCGAAGTTGTGGTTTGACTCGGGTGTCTTCTGCGGCACCATGTCCATGTGTGCCTGCAGGATAATGCCCTTACGGTTCTCCATGCCGGCAGTAGCCGGCTTGCGGAACACAATGTTTCCGGCGGGGTCCTTGAAGGCTTCCACACCGGCCTGCTTACCGAAGTCGAGCAGGAACTGCTGAATTTTCTCTAAGTGTCCGCTTGGGCGGGGCACCTGTGTGAGTGCATAGAAGTTTTTCCAAATGCACTGCGGATTGAGGTTCTGAATTTCGTTGTTCATTGTTTTTTTGTTTTTCGCGCAGAGCCGCTGAGTAAACGGAGAATGCGCTGAGGGTTATTTTTTTTGAGTTTATTAGAGTTGCTTGATATGGTGTCAGTAGTTATTCACGACACGTTCGATGCCGTCTTTTAAAGAGTATTCATTGAAGTTAATGACATATCCAAGTTTAATGTTGGTTAATCGCATATATGTAAGTAGTTGCTTTTTATGAATGGGTAATAATTCTGTGACAGATTTTAATTCCAGTATGACACGATTATCAACAATAATGTCCAAACGGAGGTCTATGTCCAGTATAATACTATTATATTTAACTTTTACGGGAACTTGGTTCTGCACTTCAAAGCCTTGCGATTTCAACTCATATATGAGAGCGGCTTCATAGACACTTTCCAATAGTCCAGGACCTAATGCAGAATGTACAGCGTATGCACATCCTAACAATTTGTGCGTATATTCTGAGTCAAGCAATGCTCCCATAACTCTTATTCTTTATTTATCATTCAGCGATTCTCTCAGTGAACTCTGCGACTCTGCGCGAGAATAAATATCAGTGAAGTTGAGCGATGCCCAGCCCCACACGCCGAGGAGCACGACGAGCATGGTCTGCACGGTGTGGACAATGAGGACGAAGTAGAGGGCCTGGGTGTCGGCCACGCCATAGAGGATGAGCATGGTCTTCACGGCGAAGTGCCAGGGGCCGGCACCGTTTGGCGTGGGCACGATGACGGCTATGGAGCCGACGATGAACGTGACCAGCGCACAACCCAGTCCGAGGTGGCTGGTGAAGTCGAAACAGAAGAAGGTCAGGTAGTAATGCAGGAAGTAGCTAACCCATATACCAAGGGTGAAGAACAGGAACAAGGGAATGTTGCGCACATCTTTCAGTGAGATGACGCCCTGCCAGATGCCTTTCAGCGTCGCGCGTACCTTATTATATATGGAGAGCTTTCGCAGCAGGAAATGCAGCAGAATGAGAATAGCAACAAGACAAAGGCCCACCACCATATAGCCAGTCCACGAGAAACCATGCAGAATGCTGTCAAGGCTGGTGCCCGTCTTTTGGAAGAACGTGCCGAAGGTGCTCATCTCGAACAGTACGACGAGCAGCGTGATGCCCATGATGAGCAGTGAGTCGATGGCACGCTCGGTGACCACCGTGCCTAATGCTTTGGGGAACGATACCCCGTCGTATCGGTTCAGAATGCCGCAACGCGTAAACTCACCGGCACGGGGAACGACCAGCGACACGGCATAGGAGATGAAGATGCTGTTGACGCTGACCGAATGGCGGGGATGCTCACCCACCGGCTCCAGCGTCTGCCGCCACCGCCACCCACGAAAAGCCTGGGCCAGGATGCCGAAGGGGAACGACAACAGCATCCAGGTCCAGTCCATCTCTTCAGTTGCCACATGCATGATGGTCTGCCAGTCTTCTCCACGGTACATCCAGTAGAGAATACCGGCTCCGAGTGCCAGAGGCATCACTATTTTGAGGACAATGCTCTTAATTTTCATGGGTGATGGGTGTTGGGTGTTGGGTGTTGGGTGATGGGTGTTGGGTGTTGGGTGATGGGGGATTCCGCCTGTTTCTACAAGATGGGAAGATAGAAGGGCGTAGAACCGTCGGCCAATGTGACGATAAGATATTTCCCGTCTTCTGACAATACTACAGAGCCGAAGATGTCAGCGCGGCCCGGCTCACCGTCCTTGCCATTGGCAGGCACGCCGGTGCTGGTCCATGTGGCACCGCCGTCGAGGGAAATCTCCCAAATGCCGGCATCGCTGATGCGCATCTGCGGCACAATGCCGTCCTTGCCGTCCTTACCGTCCTTACCGTCTTGTCCGTCCTTGCCGTCATGTCCGTCGCGACCGTTCAGGCCGTCCTCGCCGTCGGTAGCACCGGCACGAACCTTGTTGCCGTTGGCGTCTAACAGCCAGTCGCCGTTCAGTGTCCAGTACCACATGCCGTCAATGTCCTGCCATACACCAATGATGAGCTCGGCCTCTATGCCGTCGCGCCCGTCGGTTCCGTCACGTCCGTCCAGTCCGTCAAATCCTATCCGCCCGTCGCGCAGGGTGACCGTCTCGCCGTTATTGAAGGTGACGGTGTAGGTGCCGTCCGAGTTCTTGACCACATCAGTGGCGTAACCGTTCGACTGTATGGTCAGCAGCAGCTGCTGCAGGTACTCAATGCTGGTGTTCATTTCCAGTACTCTGGACTCCAGTATCTCGACCCGGCTGCCTAAGCTTCGGAGGTCGTCGCCGAACTTGTCGCTGCACGATGTCACCGCCAGACAGCAACCGACTGCCAGTGCGGCTATCAACTTCATATTTCTCTTCATAACTTCAGGTGCTTAATGATTAAGAAGTGGCCAGCGGTACTCTGAATGAGCCTGACGACGTGATGAACTCCACGTAGCCCTCGCTCCAGTGGGTAACGACCTTGATGATGACATTAGCGTCAGCACCCTTCTCGCCGTCCTTACCGGTGGCGGGAGTGCCCGTGCTCTGCCAGGTCAGGCCGCCGTCGGTAGAGATTTCCCAGATGCCGTCGCCATTGATGCGTACCTGCGGGGTGACACCGTCCTTACCGTCCTTTCCGTCCTTTCCGTCTTGGCCGTCTTTACCGTCCTTTCCGTCTTTGCCGTCGCGGCCGTTCTTTCCGTTGGCCTGCACGCGGTTGCCGTTGTTGTCAGTGAGCCACTCGCCGTTCAGCTTCCAGTACCAGTTGCCGTCGGTGTCCTGCTCAATGGTGATGTTCGGAGCCTGAGCGTCCCTTCCGTCGCGTCCGTCAACGCCGTCACGGCCGTTGGCACCATCCACACCGTCGTGAATGACAATGGCTCCCGAGTTGTTGAAGGTGATGATGTAGCCTTCGCTGCTCTGTGTAACGTTCGTGATGCAGTCACTGCCGGCCATGGCGTCAATGATAATCTCCATTGCCTCCATGTCAGTGTTCATCTTGTTGACCAGGTTCTCCAGCACCGTGACGCGGTAGTCCAGGGCATCCAGTTCGTCCTGGTAGTCAGTGCATGAGTTAAGTGAAAGCGCCATGAACGGCAGCATGGCCGCAAACAGCAAATGTTTGATAGTCTTCATATTCTTATCGTGTTTTTTGTCTTTTAACTTTTTAACCTTTTAACTTTTTAACCTTTTCTCCTTAGTATGGCATCGGCTCGGGGTGGTCCGGGTCATAGACGAAGCAGATGCAGACGCGGTTGTCCTCAGGAATGTCGAACGGCTGCACACGGTCGCCCTTGGCGAAGCGGCGTATGCGCCACTCCTCGATGCCGGCATCCATCAGGTACTGTGACACCACCTGTGCACGCTCCTGCGAGAGTCGCATGTTAATCTCGGGCGTACCAGTATCCTTGTCAGCATAGCCCGACAGGCGGATAAAGGCCCTGGGGTGCTCGTTCAGGTAAGTCAGCAGCCGTTGCAGCTTGGGAATCTGGTTGGCACGTATGACGCTCTGGTTGATGAGGAACTGGATGTTCACGTTGAACGAAATCTTCTCGATGGGCACATCGACGAACTGTGGCTGGGGTTCCGGTTGCGTAACGGGCTGAACAATGTCTTCGTAGAGCGCATGGGTGTAGCCGTAGCTCTTGCCGAGGGTGAACTTCACGCCCACCAAGGCGTTGAAGTGCCAGTCGCGGTTGTCGTGGCGGCCAATCTTCGAGTTGAAGTGGTCAGGCAGCATGTTGGCGTTCACCTCTGCACCAATGGCAATCTCGTCGGTAATGTTGTAGTCAACGCCCAGTCCGGCTCTTACCACGGGGTTCCAGCGGGTGTCCTTCCACAGCTTCTGGAAATCGATGCCGAAGCGCTTGTCAGCCTCTACGGCGTCGTCGTTGTTAAAAGAGAAAGCCACGCCACCTCCAACGAAGGCATACAGGCTTGTCTTTCTTTCAGGGTCAAAGCCCCAGAAGAGGTTGGTCAGGTCGAACTCTGCTTCCACAGCCGGCTGAATGAAGTTCCAGCTGTACTTGGCTTCGGGGTAGGCATAACGGTTGCGGGCCCACAGGCCGCTCAGGCTGCCCCGGACTCCGATAAATTCGTTAAACTTGTAACCCAGTGAAAGCTGCAAAGCCGGTGACACCAGTTGTGAGAACTTGGCCTCGCCAATGTCGTAGGCTGCTCCGCCCTGTGCTTTTACGTACCAGTGTGGTACAAAGAATGGCATGGATGGATATACCAGTCTGCGTTCTGCCGTGCTGTTCTGAGCACTCACCGAAAGGATAGCACTAAATAGTAGTAGCAGTGACAATAAACTTTTTCGCATTACATTAATAATGATGTTAGTACAATATGGTTTAGCTTTTTTCTTTGCAAATATACAAAAAAAACTCATTCCAACATCATTTATCGGCGAAAATCTTTCAAAATAGCCTGTTTTTTTGCTATTATATAATAAGGTATATTGGAAAAGGCTTGTGATAAATCAAATGTTTGACGCAGGTCAAATAAACGTACGTTTTACACTTTAAATCCGGCAAAAGCTTTGGCGGTGTCCAAAAAAGCCGTACCTTTGCATCGTGATTCAGAGAGATCACTAAGATAAAAAGAAAAAAGGATAACATTAATTAAAAGGAGAAAACAACATGATGGTAACAGTATTTACATTGGCCATCGTAGCCATCTCGGTCTTCGAGGCCATCCGTGTGAACAACCAGATTAACGCGGAGAACAAGTAAGAAAAAAGAATGACAACAAACACAATTAACAATTTAAAGTATAAGAAAGGATAACACAATGATGACAATGTTTAATTTAGTAGCAGTAGTGGCAGTGTTCAGTGCAGCAATTTGCGCAGCAGGTCTGGTTATCGACTACAAAGCCACTAACAGAATTTGACCAAGTGTCAGTCTGTTTTTTTAGAAAAAGTTTTTCATAGGCGTAAATATATTTTTAGTTAGCAGGAGGGTGTGCCAATTTGTTTTGGTACACCCTCTCTCTTACATCAAATATTCTAAAGTATACTTATTGGAAAAGTGGGCTTTCACTGGATCCTGGCTGCTTTCAAGATGGCTTCCCCCGCCAACCAGTAGGCGGGGGAGATGAATGCCACCTTGTCACCACTTTTTTAAATAAAGTGGTAAAACAATCCTTTTACCGTATAATAATTCGTCTGTAAACATTTTTTGTTGTTTTGGTGATGCAAAGATAATATTTTCCCTTGAAAAACCTTATGCCGCAATCATCAGAACAGCAGAAATTGTAAATTCTAAAACAATAATTGTAAATTTTGAAACTGTTTTGCTAATTTTGAAAGTTGAGCTTCATCCACGACGACACCGTCTGCCCCATGAAGCGCTTGAAGGCCACACCAAACGTGGCATAACTCTTGAACCCGCTCTCGGCTGCCAGTGACTGGGCGGTGAGCGGCTGCCCCTGCTTCGTGCGCTCTTCGTAGAGCTTGACGAAGTGCTGAATGCGCAGGCCGTTGATGTAGGCATTGTAATTAATGCCCTGCTGGGCAAAGCACGCCCCCAGGTACGTGCGGTTGGTGCCTACGGCAGCGGCGAGCTGCTGCAGCGTGAGGTCGTGCTGCAGGTAGAGCTGTGTGTCCTCACAGTGCTGGCGGAGCAAGACTGCAATAGGCGCGATGTTGTCCTTTGTAGGGCTCAGGCTGCTGGTGCTGTCCAGAGCCTCTTTGTCATTTGTCGTTTCATTGGCTTCCACCTCCAGCGTCTGCAGTGTCTCGACCCTCAAAAGCAGGAGTATCACGGTGACGATGACAACCGCCTGTAAGAAAAACTGAAGGATGATGTTGTTGACAGAGACATCATAAATGCCGAGCATGAGCAACAGGGCAATCAGTGTCATCAGTGTTTTCCACACCTCCTTATGCTCCAGGTCGGCAAAGTTGTCGCGCAGCCATTGCCTGTACTGGCGGGTGGCCAACAGCATATAGACAATAAAGACTCCGGACATCAGCAGCATATAGGCTTCACCAATCCTTAGGATAGTCTCGCTTCGGTTAAAGAAACATACCACTAAAAGAATAAGGACAGGCAGCGACGCTACGCCAATGGGCCAGACCGGTCGCCGTCGGTCTTGCAGCATGGTGGGCATGGTGCCCAGCATGACAGGCACAAGAAAGCAGCAGTCGAGCATACAGGCCACGATGTATGACGTGGAAGTAAAATCGTCAGAACTTAAGGCGTCAGGTATCCACCAGATGTGGCTGAGTGATATTGATCCCAGAAGAGCGGCAGCCCAGTAGCGCAGCCGTGTAGGCGGCGTGATGTCAGGTGCGAAGGCGTTGCCCCGTCGCAGCAGCAGGTAAAGGCATGCAATGGCAGATATCACTGTCGAAGCACCGTAGAGAATGAAGAATATTGCAACTTCGAAAGTATATTCCATTTTCGTTTTTGCGTTAGTGCCTTTATAGTTCGTGTAAATATTGTTGCGGTAACTGTTGGGGCTCCTTCTGAAGAGGGGCTCTTCCTTTCGTTTAGCAAAGGTACAAATAATATTACAAACTAACAAGGGTTTTGCGAAAAAAAATAAAAAAACGTTGTCTTTTCTTTTTGTAGTTTGCGCGCTTTTTTGTACCTTTGCAACGTAAAGTAGTTGACTGACCACGAAGCCTTTTACAATTGACGAAAGGTTCTTTCGCGCCCGTGTATTTATTTTTCCCCGCCCGTGTCAATGTTTTTCCCCGGCCGTGTCAATGTTTTTCCCCGCCCGTGTAATTCTGGCTACCCTGCCATAAACTCCCTGTTTGGTACGGAGAAACTCCCCGTTTGGTACGGGGTTTCTCCCTGTTCTCCCGGCAGCATCCGGAAGTTTGGCTTTAAGTAACGTGAAAGTAGTGGAAATGTGAGAAGAAATTTGGTTTTTCAGCAGATTATCCCTAAATTTGCAGCATGAAACAAGTAAGACCGAAGAAAAACTTAGGCCAGCACTTCCTGACAGACCTCACAATAGCGCGCCGCATTGCCGACACGGTGGATGCCTGTGCTGACCTGCCCGTACTGGAGGTAGGCCCGGGCATGGGTGTCATGACCCAGTACCTCATAGAGAAGCCCCGCCCCATAGCGGTGGTGGAGATTGACCGTGAGAGCGTGGAGTATCTGAAGGCAACGTTCCCTACGAGCCGTTTCAGCATCATCGAGGGCGACTTCCTGCGCATGGACCTCAGGACGCTGTTCGACGGCGGCCAGTTTGTGCTGACGGGCAACTATCCCTACGACATCTCGTCGCAGATATTCTTCAAGATGATTGACAACCGTGACCTCATTCCCTGCTGTACGGGCATGATACAGCGCGAGGTGGCCCTGCGCATTGCCTCGGAGCCGGGCACCAAGGCCTACGGCATCCTCTCGGTGCTCATTCAGGCGTGGTACAATGTGGAGTATCTCTTTACCGTTGACGAGACCGTCTTCAACCCGCCTCCCAAGGTGAAGAGTGCCGTTATCCGCATGACGCGCAACCAGGTGCAGCACCTCGGCTGCGACGAACAGCTCTTCCGCCGCGTGGTGAAAACGGTCTTCAACCAGCGTCGAAAAATGCTTCGCGTGTCGCTCAGGCAGCTCTTGCCGATGCCCGTCACCGCTTACCCGTCACTCGCCAATCACGACTTTATGACGAAACGTCCTGAACAGCTGACTATTGCGCAGTTTGTAGAGCTGACAAATAGGATTGAGAGTGCGTTGTGTGTGGGCACAAAGATTTGATGTAGGTCAAAAACAAGGCCGTTTTTTGTCGAAATCGGGTTCATGATGATGCATGAATCCGATTTTCTTCTTACCTTTGCATCGTCAAAAGGAAAAAAGACAAACAGGATAACACAGACACACATATATATAATAGGTATTAGAAGAGCAGCGAGCTCAAAGAAAAAAACAGTAAAGATTGTTTAGGGTAACACAAAAAAGGTAAAAAGATGAACACGATGACGTTGATTACCCTGTGTGCAGCCCTGGCTGCAACAGGAATGTGGGTGAGAGACAACACACCCCACTTTTAGAGAAAAAGAGTAAGAAACAAAAGAAACGACGCACTAAGGAAGCGTCCTGAATACAGTAAAAAGATTGTTGAACTAAAGTTTAGGAAAGGGTAACATTATGACATTGCTAATTGAATTGTTTGCTATCTTTGCAGTTTCGGCACTCGTGATCGACTACAGCATTGAGAAGCGATAAAAAAAGAGAAAGTATAGTATTTTTAGGTTTTTAGTTATTAATATCTTTGAGTGCAGCCTTCGGAGAGATTCCGGGGGCTGCACTCCTTTTGTGTCACTCCCTGACCACGGTGGCCCGCAGAATGTAGATGGGCTGCAGCGGGCGGTCGGCATCGTCGGTGGCAGCGGCCTGCATACGCTCTACCACGTCAAGCCCCTCGACTATCTCGCCAAAGACGGTGTAGGTGCCGTCCAAGTGGGGCGTTCCGCCAATGGTCATGTAGGCCTCACGCTGTTCGGGCGTCAGCTGCAGGTTGAGGCGGTTCTCGGTGAACTCCATGGCCCGTTCAGAGTATTTGCGGCCCCAGACGAAGTAGAACTGCGTGGGGCTGGAGCGGCGCTCGGGGTTCACGTCGTCGCCTTCGCGGGCAGCGGCCAGTGCGCCACGCTTGTGGAACAGCTGCGGCGTGCGAAACTCGGCCTCTATGGTCTGGGTGCTGGGTGTTAGGTGTTGGGTGTTGGGTGTTAGGTGTTGGGTGTTGGGTGCGTTGGGTGAGTTGGCATCACGTTTGCCGCCCTGCACCATGAAGTCCTTGATGACGCGGTGGAAGGTGAGCGAGTCGTAGTAATGTGCCTTTACCAGTTGCAGGAAGTTGTCGCGGTGCTTGGGTGTCTCGTTATACAGCTGAATGCGGATGTTGCCTTCGCTGGTCTCCATGAGCACCTCGGCGCGGTCCTGTGCCATGCAAAATGATAAGTGGCAAAGAATAAGTGATAAACAAAGAATCGTCTTTCTCATAACTATGAATTAGTAATTGAAGTTTGTTTCCTTTTTGACCCCCTCTAACTCCCCCTGTAGGGGGAGGACAGTATGTGTGCAAGCCCTTGGCGGGCCGTACCGGCTCCCACGCCGCTGACCCTGTAGGGGGAGGACAGTATGTGTGCAAGCCCTTGAGTGGTAATTACCCCCCCTCCTACAGGAGGGGATGGGGGAGGTCACTTCGGACTTAATTTTGCTGATTATCTCGCAGTTCATGGAGGTGGTAAACTTTAGTTATGAACTATGAACTCTTAACTTTAAACTCCCCCCATTTCCCATAGACAAGGCGGATGAGGAACAGCAGACCGCGGACGGTGAGCTCGATGGCCATGGCCGTCCACACGCCGGGCAGACCGTACTGGCGGGCCAGCAGGGCTGCCAGGGTGAGGCGGATGCCCCACATGCAGCAGAGACTCATTATAGCGGGCTTCAGGGTGTCGCCGGCTCCGATGAACACACCGTTGCAGACAATGGCGGCCGCAAACATCGGCTCGGCGAAGGCTTCAATGCGCAGCACCTGGGCACCGAGGTCACGAATGGACTCTACGGGTGTCATGAGCGACATCAGCTCAGGGGCAAAGACATACATCAGCACGCCCATAAGTGTCATGACGGCAATGCCCAGCGTGACCGACATACGGGCAAACGAGCGTGTCAGCAGTTTCTGACCGGCACCGATGCCCTGACCCACCAGCGTGGTGGCAGCCTCGGAAATGCCGTAGCCAGGCATGTAGCAGAGGCTCTCCACGGTGATGGCGAGCGAGTGGGCAGCAATGGCGATGGTGCCTAACGGTGCCACAATGAGCGTGCTCACTATCTGGGCTCCACCCATCAGCATGTGCTGCAGGCCCATGGGTGCACCAATCTTGAAGGCTGTGTTCACCACGTCTGACGTAGGACGGAAAGAGCCCGGGTGCCCCTTCAGCCGCAGCATGTCAGACCGTCGTAACAGGAAGTAGAACATGAGTGCGGCCGTGATGATCTCGGCCAGACCCGTGCCGAAGGCGGCTCCCATGACGCCCAGTTCGAGCATGTAGATGAAGAAGTAGTTGAACACCACGTCCATGACGCACATGCCGATGTTGAGCAGCGAGGGAATCTTCATGTTGCCGGAGCACTTGAGCATGGAGCCTGCCAGCCCCTCCATCTGGAAGAAGATGCCGAACACGGAAATAAGCATGAAGTAGAGCGACGCATCGTGGGCTATCTCCTCGGTGCCGCCGAGCCAGTAGGGTAGGAAGGGCCCCACGGCCAGACCCGTCAGCGAGATGGCGGTAGCCCAAATCAGACAGCACACCATGGACTGCCGGAGCACGCGGCGTGCCGCCTCGAAGTCGTTGGCACCGATGAAGTGGGCCACTTGTACGGAGAAACCCATGTTGGCTGCCGAGGCCAGTCCGCCCATCAGCCAACCCGTTGTCTCCACGATGCCGATGGCTGCCGAAGCCTTGGCGCCGAGGTGTCCCACCATCGACGCATCGATGAAGAACATAACCGTAGCAGATATCTGGGCAAGGATAGAGGGAATACTCAGACCGACGATAAGCGTCAGCTTCTCGCCTTGTGTCATGGTGCGGCCCTCGCGAATGTAGGCTAACAGTTGGCCGCTACTATTCTTGTTGCTTTGCCCAAACATGCTTTCTTTGCTGACCTTACTAATTATTAAAGGTTAGTGTGGTGAAGGCACGGACGATAGTAGCTGTGTTTGGATTTATTTCATTTCTGTTACTAACATCACAGCCTGTGTAATTTCCCGCAGAATTAACAATGAAATATCTTGATGAAGTTGTCACATTTTGGCTATATGAAAATGATTTGAATCCGAGTTTAGATAACTTTGTATTAACTTCGCTCCTATTGTTATAAGTATATTCCAATTCTTCTTTTGTAGGAAGTCGCCATCCGTCAACAGCATCTATTGACAAATTAATAAGTGCCTCATCAACCTCTGCTTTAATTTGTTCCTGTGTTTTACCATTACAACTAATCCCACTATAATCTTCTGCCGACATCAACGTCACCGTAACAGTATTGTCCCCATTATCCACAGACCGGAGCACGTAGGCACCTTGATAATCCGAACCAACAGCTGGCGCGGAACCTTCGGTGGTTTCGCCGCTGGGCGTGTTGCCGCTGCCTTCGTTGCCGTTACCACCTTCGTTGTTGCCTCCGCCGCCTTGCGTCGTTTCCTCGGAGCCGGTCACGTTATCCTCGTTAAACTCGAAGGTAATGGTGCGCTCGCCTTCCCATGTGGCACCGGTCAGCGTACCCGTCATGTTGAACGTGTTGCCTGTATAAGTGGCATCAATGTTTAGCTTATAGTTGGCCAACAGGGGTTCCGCACAGGTGTAAGAGTAGCTGCGGACGTTGCCGTCAAGCGTCATCTTGATGGTGATGGTGGCATTGCCTACCGAAGGAAGCATGTATTGCTCGGTGGCATTCTTCCATGTCCGGTTGTCGCTCTGCTTCACCAAGTCCTGCGTGAAGCTGCCGGCCTCGCCGCTGTACTCTCCGTTCAGCTGGAAAGCCTCGCGCAATGGGGTGATGACCAGACTGACGGCCTCCGCGTCGGCGGGAACCATCTTCACTTCAACCTGCTTCACCATAGCCACTTTACGCTGCAGGGCCAGCGTGAGCTGGTTGTCCTCGTCGTCGCCAATGACCACCGTGTTACGGCCCGTCATGAGGTCTTCGTGCACCTTTCCCTCCAGCAGGGTGATGAGTGTGGTAGGCGTGGCATTAGCCTGTGTGGGCAGCGAATAGCGCGTGTTGTCAGCCCCGCCAATGGCAAAGACGTTGTAGGTGTCGGCCTTGAGTCCTTCGATGGTGAGCTCTGCCGTTTCGTCGGCCAGCGTCTTCACGGCCACACACTGGTTGCTGCTGTTAAAGACGTAGAGCACCACGGGATAGGCCACGCTGCCTTCGCCTTCACCGGCACGGGTGAGTATGGAGAGGTTGCTGTTGCCTTGTCCGGCTGTTATAGCCGTGTTGTCATCATCGTCGGTCACCGACTTGGAGCATGAAGCCAAACACAACGTTGCCATCGCGAGAATGGCAAAGTAAAGCATGCTTAAAGTTTTTTTCTTCATAGTTGTTTTAAGTTTGTTCCACACACATCTTGAAAATGTGTTTTTGTAGTTTCTTGAGCGCAAAGATAAACAATTTCCTTTATATATACTTAATAATAGTTGTAAAAAAAATGAAAAAACGGCAAACATTGAGAAAATAATAACTATTTTTGTAGCAGATTAGACAAAATAGAGAAGAAATGATGAAAAAGCTGTTAACATGTTTTTTTGCCATGCTGGGCTTGACTTCAGCCTGTGGTCAGCAGAATTATGAGGATGTTGACGTGCAGCAGTTCGCTGCACTCGTGGGTGATACTGATGTTGTAGTGCTCGACGTCAGGACCGCCGGCGAGTTTCGCGAGGGCTACATTGACAGGGCCGTCAACATTGACGTGAAGCAGGGCGACTTCCTGCAGAAGGCCAAGGCAACGCTGCCTGCCGACAGGAAGATAGCGGTCTATTGCCGCAGTGGCCGCCGTTCGGCCAATGCCTGCCGCCAGCTGGCCGCCGAAGGCTATCAGGTGGTGAACCTGAAAGGCGGCATCATGGCTTGGACCGGCAGTCAGATGCCTGTAAAGGTTGAAGAATGATTAATGAGTTGATAACCCAAATCAATGATGTGTTGTGGGGCTACGTGCTGATAGCTGCACTGGTCAGTTGCGGGCTATGGTTTACGTGGAAGACCCGTGGCGTGCAGTTTCGCATGGTGGGCGAGATGTTACGGCTGCTGACCGATACAGCCACGTCGGGCATTAATAGAAAGGACGACCGTCATCATGCCCGCCGCCACATATCGTCGTTCCAGGCCTTTGCCGTTTCTGTTGCAACGCGTGTCGGCACTGGTAATCTGGCAGGCGTGGCCACGGCCATTGCCATTGGCGGCCCGGGGGCCGTCTTCTGGATGTGGGTAATAGCACTCATCGGTTCAGCCACCGCTTTTGTTGAGTCAACGCTTGGTCAGCTGTTCAAGCAGCGGCATGAGTACTCCTTCATTGGCGGCCCGGCTTACTATATAGAGAAAGGACTGCACCGTCGGTGGCTTGCCATGCTCTTTGCAGTACTGATTACGCTGACCTTCGGCCTTTCCTACAACTCCATTCAGAGTAACACCATTTGTGGGGCCATGCACGAGGCCTTCGGCTGGAACCACGCGTTGGTGGGCATTGTCCTCTCGGTCTTGGCGCTGGTCATCGTCTTTGGCGGCATTCACCGCATAGCCAATGTCAGTGCCGTAATGGTTCCGCTGATGGCTGTGGAATTAAGACAAATAAACAACCAATAGTTATGGAAACAACATTTAAACTTTTTACACCAATGGCCGCCGCCCCTACAAGACCATGCAAACCGTGTGGTACCACTATGATGTTCCCAAGGTGCCGCTGGGGGCTTCGCTGCTGCTGATGAATATTGGTATGCAGGCGGGCTTGCCGGACGGCGAGTTAGACAATGATAAAGGAGTTTTATTTTTCTCGTTTGCTTTAGTTTTCGAGGTGCGGGGTACGAAAGGAATTGCTTCGCACCTCGCACCTCGTACCTCGCACCTCGAAAACACAGCAAGCTATTAGCGACGAATCTTGGTAGTGGTTCCGTCAGCCTGATGGCGAATATAGACGTTGCCAGGCTCAAGCACCTTGACCTGACGTCCGTCGAGCGTGTAATAGTTAGCGTTAGCGTTGACGTTAGCGTTAATGTTAACGTTGCCGATGGCGGTTGAGTTGCCTGTCACCTTGATGGTGTAAACAGCCTTCGTGGACATGTCGGCATTGATGACGGTGACGGTGCAGAGGCGGTCGTTGCCCACAGTCTCAATGGTCTTAACGACGTGGGCCGTCTTTTCACCGGCAAAGACCACTTCGATGTCGTCAGCTGTAAATGCCTCGTTCAGCTCCATTTCGTATGTGTCTTTATTGGCACTGAAGCCAGTCACACTCTGGCCTTTGATCTTCAGCCCGGTCACCTCGGCGTTGTAGATGAACGAGATGTCATCGACCAGCACTTCGTCGTTGGCACTGCCCTTACCGGCATCGGCATTGGTCGAAATGGTAATCAGCACGGCCTTGGGGTCAACGGCATTGCCTGTATAGACAAAGGGAATGACGATTTGCTTCCACACACCGTTTGTGGTGGCTATCTGGTTGTTCTGGGCCTTGGCCACTACGTTGGTGTACTCCTTGTCCTCGGGGTCCTGATAGTAGGTGCCGTCAGTGATGACGGCGCTGATGGTGGCGTAGGGGTGGTCGCTGTTGGCGGTGCCCTGCTTGAACTTCACCCATACGGAAATAGCGTCAGGACGTGAATAAAGGGGAACGTAGAAGGGGTCGCCATTACCGTCAACGTCAGTCTTGCTCATGTCGAGGTAGGCACAGTTCACCTTGTCAGTGGCTGTCATGGAGCCAGCGTTCATGCGGCCGGTGGTCATGGTGCCGTTAGCCACGATGCCAAAGATGGAGGTGGCAAAGATACGTGCGCTGGCATTGCCCGAATGGGCATCGTCTGACTGATTGATGTGGTGACCGGCCAGAGGTGCCAACTCGCCAGTGGCGCTCTCAAACGAATGCCATGCGTTAGGCTCGCTATAGTCGCCCGTTGAGACGTGCCACGACTCGAAGCTCGGGTTAGGCATCTGGTAGCCACTGCCAATCCTTACCTCGATCATCTGTTGTAATGTCTCCCTCAGGTCTATGTCGAGGTGACAGTACAGGCGGTCGCCTTCTATTTTACCGCGCAGCTCCACGTTGACGGGAGGCAGCATGCCAGCCATCCAGAAAGGCACGCTGGGGTCGTCGCCATTGGTAATGGTCACCTTGTCGTTGGCCAGCAGCAGTGTGGCGTTGCTGTCCTGGTAGGACTGAATCTTCGTGAGTGCCACGTTGCCTACACCCATGGGACCGTTTTCGCTTTGTAACACGAAGTTTTTCAGCGTCAGGTCGTACGTTCCGGCCTGCTCTGCATTCTCAACAATGCTGATGACACCCGTCTGCTCCGACGTTGCGTCGTTCACTGTTACCACGATAGGTACATTGTAATCAGTGGCATGTACAGCAACAGCTGCCAAAGCCACCATGAGGGAAGTAAATAATTTTCTCATACGCTTTATTATTATTTAATGTTCAATGTTTAATGTAATACACCAGTCCGATTGTTCCATAGATGGGGTAGAGCGTCTGCTCCACCGTCTTGAAGTTGCTGTGATGAATGCCGGTGAGACCCCACGAAAGGTCGGCCGACAACCCAAACTGGCGGTAGAAGTTCCAGTCGATGCCTACAGCCACGCCCACCTGACAGGTGCGCATGTCATCGCTGAAGTCGTAAGTGGCCCATTCGCCCTCGCGGCTGCCCATCTCCACCTTGGCACCGGTCGGGTCGTCTTTGCGCAGGTAGCCGTCGAAGGCATAGCCCGAGAACTCCTTGCTGAGTAGCAGCGAGAGGTAGGGCCCGGCTTTCAGCTGCACCTTCGGACTGGGCTCGTAGGTCAGCTGCAGTGGAATGGTGAACATGCGCTGGCGCACCTTCTGCCTTACATGGCCCGTGTAGAGTCCTTCCAACTCGTCCTGGTCCATGTTCACTTTCATGTGATAGCCCTTAGTGGTTACTTCGCCGTCCATGTCCTTAATCTCGAAATGCAGACCAGCCTGCAGTCCCAGTTTCTCTGTCAGCAGATACCTGCCGTCGATTCCCGCCATGAAGTTGGGGGTCAGCTTGAATGATTCTATGCTGCGTATGCTGGCGGGTAGCCCCAGTGGAGCTGTGCCGCCTATGCTGTAGCCAATGCGTGCCTTCACCTGCAGGTTCTCCAGCAGTTGCTGTGCCACTGAGTGCAGCGGGCAGAGCATAAGCGAAGCGAGCAGTATGATGTATAATCTGTAGTTCTTCATCGTGCTATTCTGTTTTGAACATAATTTCCACCTTATCTATATAGAGTGTGCTGCCGACGGCGCCCTCAAACGTGTCGCCCGTCTTGCTCGACGAGAACACCAGGGCCAGGTTGTAGCCACGGTTGGCCAACAGCGTTGCATCAATGGGGGTGGTGCCCTCGAATGTCATTTCAAACTGTTGCCATTCGTCAGTAGCAGGCAGCGATGCAGCTTGCGCCTTGCGCACAATGTAGGGGCTGCTGAGCACGTCGTCGCCGTGGAGCATCATCGGGTTGCCCTCTTCGTCATGGTTCACGTAGAGCACTGAGTAGATGCTGGGCTCATCAATGCGGCCTGCTGCCTCATGGAAATCCTTGTCAGTGAACACGTCGCCCGGGCGGTACTTATAGTAGCCGCTCACCTTCACGGGTTCCTTTGTGTAAGTGATGCCCATCTCGGTCGTTTTCAGCGTATTCGTCAGGGCGAACTTGCTGTTGAAGGTGCCAAGGAAGAGATTGCCCGCAGCAATGGGTTTCTTGAACGTCTTGCCCCAGGAGCCGGTGGAACGAGTAGTCAGCCGGACGCAATAGCCGTCCAGGCCATGCTCATCGGGCACGGTGGGGTAGTCAGTGGCAGGTGCATTGGGGCTGGCTATCATGAAGCCCTCATTGCCCGATGCCCAGATGTATCTCGCCTCCTGGCTGTCGTCGGCTCCAGCCTGACTCTTTTCATACCACACGTAGTATTTCCCGTTGGAGCTCAGTTCGAAATCCTCGAAGTCATATTTATTACTGGGCAGCACCATCTCATGAAAATCTACTGTGTATGTGCGGTGCCATTGTCCGTCTTCCGATGTCACCGTGTAGGTGACAGGCCCGTTACTGAAATCCTGGGCACTGCCGTTGGCCGGCGAAATGGTGGCCCCCGGTGTGAGCTTGAAGTGTATGGGCATGGCGGGCAACGCCTTACGCTGTCGTATGGTGAACGTCAGCATTTCCGTGCTTGACGGCACATCGCTGATGCGCATGTCCGTCGCCTGATAGAAGTGCTGGGCCAGATCCTCGTCCTCGACCCATGCCTCCAGTATGTCGCATTCCATGTTCTGCGGCTCGTCTTTGATGCACGATGTGAGCAACACCGTCAGCAAGACTAAATAATAGGAATATCTCATATCACAATGATTAAAGCTATTATCAATACTATAATTCGTAAAACGGTGCAAAGGTACGAATAAGTGAGCGAAAATGCAAATTTATTTGCAATTTTCCGAACGGAAGTACCTTCGACGTTTGGTCAGAGACTCGAAAAAGTGAGTAGAATGCAATCGTTTTCTTTGTCGTTTTGCGAGGAATTTTGTCGTGTTCGACGAAAGGTTGTTGATAGTATTCCCGAGATTGCAATAACTTTTTCCCGAGATTCATGTTGTTTTTTCCCGAGATATTTCGATCATCGGAGAAACCTTGTAACGGCGGTAAAAATGGCGGTAAAAATGGCGGTAAAAATGGTGGTAATGTTGGCGGTAAAAATGGCGATGTCCCCAGCTTGTCCCCAGTTTGTCCCCAGCTTTGTCACAAGTCTTGTCACAAGTCTTGTCACAAGACGAAGAAAAGGATGCAAGTATTGATGCAAAAGATGCAACCTCCAGTTCAAAGGTTGCAACCTTGGATGAAGAGGCTGCAAATTTGGCGGACAATGGACGAAATAGCGTAATTCGCAAACAGAGACAAGAACTACATAAGGAACTCCAATGATAGTCAAAAGGACTTCAATAGTTACGTATAATTGCTCATTTAAGGATGCAAAAGTGAAGAAAAAGGCATAAAAGTGATTGTATTTTGCAGAAAAGATGATTTTCCTTAGTTATTTCGTGGGAAATTAGCTAATTTTGTACGCGTATTTAATTATAATAAGGTACAACCTCATCAAAATAGGAAGTATATTAAAGAATCGGCATTATGTCATACTCAAAGATTAAGGATATTAAGACCCGTCTCTGGGGCAAGTACGATGTGAGTATTATCGCCAACGAAGATGTAAATATCATCGTTGGTATCAATGGCAGTGGGAAAACCACCTTGCTGAATGAGATTTATAAGCTTGCACTGG
>Ga0256404_1003046_pt1 | contig 35334 bp, 37 predicted proteins | sample RumenRJG_01DNA_FD_185990 | JGI IMG/M metagenome (GOLD analysis project Ga0256404, IMG submission 185990) | Bovine rumen microbial communities from Lethbridge, Alberta, Canada - RJG_01 | ecosystem: Host-associated > Mammals > Digestive system > Stomach > Rumen | place: Canada: Alberta | collected... | reverse complement strand
ACCCTATGTATTAAGTATATCAGAAAGTACGGAAGGTACGCAAGATAAAAGTTAAATATTTGACAAAAAAAGAACCATTTTATAATGGTTTGCGAAAATTTTAAATTTAAAAAGTGATAAATTAACGTGAAGAAAGAAAAAAATTTGACGCACGTAAAAAAAATAAATAAATATAAATTATTTAAAAATAGCTAAATTAGCTATTTTTTTCTTGAATATTTTCTCTCAATTTAATATAATGTAATTAAGATAGAGGTGGGAATATGAACCAAGGAAATCAAAATTTAAGAAACAGTCAAAAATACCAGCAAATGTCTCAAGAAGAGTTACAAAAAACTCAAGTTTTAAATCTAGAAGATTTTGAAGGAACTGCTCGCTATGAAAAAATGACAAGTAAAAGGCCAGCAATAATTGTAGCTTTGATAGGAGCCTTTTCAATATTTTTTGGAACAACTTTTGGTGTTGTTCAAACATTAAATAGTCCTTCTATTAAGAAAAATACAAATTCTGTTCAAAAAAGAGAAACAACAGCTACAGATACATTAACTTGTACTTTGAATCAATTGGGTTTAGCTGATGGAACAGATCAGGTTTATTCAGTTATTTATACTTTTAAAGATAATAAGTTGATTAATTTTACGAGAACAACGACAATTAATCCAACTACTGGTAATGTAAATGGACCTGTTGCTATTGAAAATTATAAGCAGGCATTTGTTCCTTATTTGATTTCATTAAATGGTTATGAGGTGACACTTGCTCCATCTGGGGAAGGATTGATTGCTACTACTTCAGTTGATTATTCTAAGTTAGATTTATCCACTTTTCCGGAGACACAACAAGCAACTTCATATACGAAGATTGATTATGCTGCAGGAACCGATAAAACAAGTCTACAATCAGATTTATTCTCACAAGGATATACTTGCCAATAAAATTTTTGAAAGTTAAAAAAAAGCTATTAGAAATATCAATGCTTGATGAACATTGAATAAATCTAATAGCTTTTATTAGTTTTATTTGCTTTTTTAGCTTAATTTTATTCCATTTTCAGGAAAATTATAAACTATAACGTCATCTGTACGATACCAGAAATTTAAGTTTTTTATAGGTTGCTCTCTTCTTATAAATTCATTGCTTCCACAATCAAATCTGTCACAATAATATTTACCATTTTTTTCTGTGAAATTACTTGCTGCAACAAACATATGACCAGGAGTTTTTTCGTTTTTTCCGGTATGTTTTACTAGTAATATAGAGCTTTGTTTAGCATCTGCTAAAGATGTTGAACGAGTGAAGCCATGTTTTCCTAACCATTTATCAAATGTACCGCAAGTTTCTCCACCCCTTACTTGATCTGTTAGCCCTAAATCATAAAGGGCTTTAGAAATCATTCTATCACAACTTATTTTGCCATCAGTTGTTGGATCTTTTGATGTTGAGTTGCCATAAGTATATCCTCTATTTCTAGCACTATCAACAGTTATTTTTAAGGCATCTAAAAAATCGGCTTTGGCAATAAAACCTTGTTCTTTAACTTTTTTTTGTAATTCAGCCATAGAAGTGTTGGAGGAGTTTGCATAGGTGACTGTTGTTGTTGATGGGAATGAAACTGATGAACTTCCTGTTATAGTAGTACTTCCTGTAATACTACTAATAATACTTGAACTCGAACCTTGAGTGTTTGTGGTTCCTATATAAGTAGATGTACTGTTTGATTTACTATTTTCATTTGAATTGTTCAATCCTTCTATATCACTAAACTCTGATTTAATGCTATTTTGAGCTTCTTCGTGTTTTGAAACAACTTCTATTAAATGGGTTGCAGTTTTATCAATTTTTTCTGATAATTCATTAATTTCATCAAAAATATTTTGTTTAGCTTCTTCAGCAACACTACTAATATTATGAAATTCATTAATAGCTGATGTGTTATAATTACTTACACTATTAACAATTTCAGTAGCTTCAGTTTTTAATCTCATAATACTATCTGATACATTTTTTACAATCTCGGTATCAATTTTAAATATAGCCATTTTATCCTCCTTACAATTATATGAATTTATTATATCATGTATAATTCTTAAAATAAAGATTTTAAAATTAATATTTTGTTTTCTTTATGTTTTTTATTATCATAACAAACATCGGTAAAGATGGCTTTTATCAAGCACTTAGAGTGCGTTTTTGTGGATGCCTGACATATGATTATTTATTAATTAGATTGTAGATAATGGAAACTAATAGAAATATTAAAGTTTGGATGATTAAGCATGTAGGAATATAAGTGGTTGAATATAGTTTAATCGAAATCTAAAAGAAAGGTAATTTATTAAATGAGGCATATTTTAAGCTTTGATATTGCTAAAGGTAAAAGTATTTATTGTTTTATTGATGAATTAAGAAATGTAATTATTGATACTTCTTTAATTGAGCATAAAAAAGATGAATTTGATTTATTATTTAATAAAGTTAAAAATTATTCTATATATTTAAGAATAAAAAAAATTGCTTAAGCAGCAATTTTGTCATTTGTTTGTTCTTTTCTTAAAGTTCTAATTTCTTTAGCTGAAAGTCTAACTTTAGTACCATCTTCAAGTCTATATACTTGTAAGTTTAAATTTTGTCTCTTTTTAGTAGCGTTTAAAGCATGAGATCTTATATTTTTAACGTTATCACGTCTAGTAGTAATATTTACTGCCATACTATCCCTCCTTTGGTATTACTTCGTTCTGCTTAATAACTTTATCATAAAACCTATTTAAAGTCAAACAAAATCAAGAGTTTTTATATTATTAACAAATAATATTAATATTATGATAAAATAAAAAAGAGGAGGTATTAGTTATGTATATTCCACTTTATAATAAAAGTAATTATAATTTATTATCTAGTCTATTAAAAATAGATGATATTGTAAAATTTGCTGAAGACAATAATTTAACTAGTATCTCATTAACTGATAGTAATATGTTTGGTACTATGGAATTTATAAAGAAATGTGAAAAAGTAAATATAAAACCAGTTATTGGTTTAGAAATAAATTTAGTTGATTTTAAAATAGTATTATTTTGTAAAAATTATAAGGGATATCAAAGTCTTATTAGGTTATCAACTATACAAAGTGAGAGAAAAGTTACTTTAGATGATCTAAATAAATATAGAGATGAGGTAATTTGTGTAGTCCCTTTTAAATATATTAATTATTTTGAAAATATTAAAGATATTTATTCTGATTTATATGTTGGTTATAAAAATAAACAAGAAGAAAAAGAAGCTTTATTATATACTAAGAATATTGTGTTTTTTAGAGAAAGTTTATATTTAAATAAAGAGGATGAGTATTATCTACCTTATTTATATAGAATAAGAGATGGAAAAACTATTTCTAGTGATGATACTTATGAAACTATTAATCATGAATTAAATATAAATAATTTATTAGATTTAACTGATAATATTGGTTTGATAAACTCTATGAAGATTGCTGATAGTTGTTGTTTAGTTTTTCCAAAAAGAGAGATTCTTCTTCCAATATATGATTGTGATGACCCAAAAAAATATTTATTTGAGTTGTGTAAAGTTGGTCTTAATAAAAGATTAGCTGGAAATATTCCAAATGAATATAAAGAAAGATTAGTTTATGAGTTAAAAATTATTAATGAAATGGGATTTGCTAATTATTTTTTAATAGTATATGACTATATAAAATTTGCTAAAAAAAGTAAAATATTAGTTGGTCCTGGTAGAGGTAGTGCGGCAGGATCTTTAGTTGCTTATTCACTAGGTATTACAGATATTGATCCTTTAAAATATGACTTACTATTTGAAAGATTTTTAAATCCGGAAAGAAAAACTATGCCTGATATTGATACTGATTTTCCTGATAATAAAAGAGATATTGTTGTTAATTATGTTAAAGAAAAATATGGGGAGAAAAGGGTTAGTGGAATTATTACTTTTGGAACACTAGCAGCTAAACAGGCCATTCGTGATACATCACGTGTTTTAAATATTCCATTATATAAAGTTGATGGATTATGTAAATTTATTCCAAATATGTCTAAAGATAAATTAATGGATATTTATAAAAATAATGTTGCATTTAAAACAAGAATTGATTCAGATTCAACACTTTCTAATATGTTTAAAATAGCTGTTAGAATAGAAGGATTTCCTAGACATACTTCGCAACATGCAGCAGGAATTGTTATGAGTAAAATAGATTTAGATGAAGTAATTCCTTTGTATAAGAGTGATGATATGTATTTAACAGGTTATTCTATGGAATATTTGGAAGAGTTAGGTTTATTAAAAATGGACTTTTTAGTTTTGAAAAACTTGACTTTAATTGATAATATTTTAACTGATATTAAAAATATTTATCATAAAGAAATAGATTTTTCTAAAATACCATTAGATGATAAAGAAACACTTGAATTATTTAGAACTGCTAATACTTGTGGAATATTTCAGTTTGAGTCACAGGGTATGCGTAATTTTTTAAGTAGATTAAAACCAACAACATTCGAAGATATTTTTGCTGCTATTGCCTTGTTTCGTCCAGGAGCATCTATTAATATTGATTCATATATTAAAAGAAAACATGGTGAAGAAAAAGTTGAGTATTTGGATGAATCATTAAAAGAAGTAACTAAGAATACTTATGGTATATTAATTTATCAGGAACAAATCATGCAACTAGCTAGTGTTTATGCTGGTTATACTTTGGGAGAAGCTGATATCTTAAGACGAGCTATGTCTAAGAAAAAAGTTGATTTGTTAAAGAGCGAAGAAGAAAAGTTTGTTACAAAAAGTATTGCCATGGGACATCAGAGGGAGCAAGCTGAAAAACTATTTAATTTAGTTCTAAATTTTGCTGGTTATGGTTTTAATAAATCACATTCTGTAGTTTATTCCATAATTGCTTATAAAATGGCTTATTTAAAATGTCATTATAAGACTATTTTCTTTGCTAATTTACTTTCTAATGTTATTGGAAGTGAAGTTAAAACAAATGAATATATTTTAGAAGCTAAAAAGAATAAAATTAAAATAGAAAAACCAACTATAAGTAATAGTGAATCTAGATATATTGTTAAAGATGATACAATAATTTACCCAATTTCAAATATTAAGTCTATTGGAGTAGTAGTTTCAGAACAAATAAAACAGGCAAAAGGTGCTGGAGCATTTAAAGATATATATGATTGCTTTAGTAGATTATATATTGCTGGTATTGGTAAGAAGACTTTTGAAGTACTAATATATGCCAATGTATTTTCTGAATTTAATATTAATAGAAGAACTCTTATTAATAATTTAGATAGTTTATTTAATTATGCTGAATTAACTAAAGATATTGATTCTAGTTTAGTCGCAATTCCTGAAATAGAATATATGAGTGATTATAAAGAATCTTATTTATTAGAAAAAGAAAAAGAAGCTTTTGGTTTTTACTTGTCAGCTCATCCAACATCAATTTATCGTAAAGATAATCCATATACAATATTTATTAATCAAATACCTAATTTTTTCAATAGACAAGTAGATACTTTAATATTAGTTGAAAAAATAAAAGAAATAACTACTAAAAAAGGAGATAAAATGGCTTTTATTACTGGAAGTGATGAGACAGGTAGTATTGAATATACTTTATTTCCTAAAACATATAATAATTATTTTAATAATATTAGTACTGGTTATCTATTAAAAATAAGAGGTAGAGTTGAAAAGCGTGTAAATGAATATCAAATTATAGTAGATAGAATAAAAATATTAGAGGGAGATAATGATGAAGAAAAAGAATAATAAAAATAAGTTAAATATAAAAATACCAGATATAAATATTGATACTAGTATTCATCCTAAAAGAAGACAAGCAATTTATTCATTAACTTCTATTGTTGTAGTAATAGATATTATTACTAAGTTGCTTGTTAGTTCTAAATTAAAAGAGGATAGTGCTTTAACAATAATTCCTACTTTCTTTTCTTTATATTATTTAAAAAATACAGGAGCTGCTTTTTCTCTATTTCAAAATAGTTTAATATTTTTAATTATATTAAGTGTTGTAATACTTTTAGTATTAGATAATTATATTAAAAATGAAAAAAGCATGACAAAGCTAACTGAGGTAGCTCTAGGATTAATTATGGGTGGAATATATGGTAATTTAGTTGATAGAATAATAAATCATTCTGTTACAGATTTTTTATCATTTAAAATATTTAATTATAATTTTCCAGTTTTTAATATTGCTGATATTTGTATTACTATAGGATCAATAATACTTTTAGTTAGTTTGTTTATTGATTATAGAAAAGAGAAGAAAAATGAAAGATAAGTTTTATGAATTAGTAAAAGAAGCAAGTACTGGTAGTGTCATAATAGATGGGGAGCCTTGGAATATTTATTTTGATACTTTAATTGAAAAAGATAATAAGATAATTCTTGATACTGGGTATAATGCCCCTGGTAAATTAATAATTAGAAATGAAGATAATTTTTTTAAATTATTAGAAGAATATTTAAAGTTAGAAATAAGTAAAAAGAGAAAGACATTTACTTTTTTAGATAATAGTATTGAAGAAAAAGAAAAATATTTTATGATGAATTTATTAATTAATGCAACCACTGAAGATTTCTTAAATCCAGAGAATTTTTTAAGAAGAAATATAGCTTTTCAAAAAGATAAAACTTTAAATTATTTAAATGAGGGTGTAGAAGTTTCTTTAGATGAGTCCTTTTTTAATAGTAAACTAGTAATAAGAAATGAATTAACTGATAGTAGACAAGAAACACCATATAAAATAGCTTTAACTTTAAAAGATGAGAATAATCATGAGTATCACCTACCAAGTATTTATTATGGAATAGATCATAATACTTGTTATATTTATAGTATTTTAAATGATAATAGTAAATTAAATGAATTAGATATTAATAAAAAGTATGTTTCTAAGATCAATAGATTGTTATATAAAATAAATAAAGATATTATAGATAGTGATGAATATTATGATTATAAGAATAAAATTAGTAGTTATTATCCAGAAGATAATATTAGTGATATAACTTCTTCATTTATTTTAGCTTTAAATATTTTTATAACAATACTGGAACATAATGAAGTAAATCAAATAAAGGCAGTACCATATTTACCTTTAAGATATATATCAAGAGAGGAAGCTTCAAATAAAAGTACGGATGAGAAAAGAAAAAAAGAATTACATGAAAGAAATATAAATATTCAAACTAATTTAACTAATAAGTTTATTAGAACATTTAGAAGATTAGCTTATCAGAATAGTCAGTTAGAAATATTGACTTATCCATATGAGATAGATGAATATCTTACTATGAGATTACTTCCAAGAACTAAAAAATTAGATAATATTTTATTAGAAGAAACTAATAGTAAGATAAGATAAAGAAAGGAATATGTATGAATAAATTTAGTGAATATTATAAGAGTGAAAAGGAATTAATTAATAATAAATTAAAGGAGTTTAATAATAATCTTGTTAAGGAAGATAATTCAATTATTAAAGAAAATCTAGAATTACTTGCTAATCTAAACTCAGATGGTAAATTAATTAGAGGTACTTTAGTTAATTTAGGTTATTACTTATTAAAAGATGATAAAGATTATAGTAATAGTTTATCTTTAGCTTATGAGTTATTTCAAACAGCAATTCTAGTACATGATGATATTATAGATAATGATTCTAAAAGAAGAGGTAAAGATACTATTCATTATGCTACTTATAATAAATATAAAGAATATAGTAATAATGATGATGAATTAAAGACTCTTGGTAATTCAGTAGCTTTATGTATGGGAGATTATGGCCTTTATTTAGCAAGTAATATAATTATAGAAGCTTATAGAAATAACAATAATTTAGCTAAAGTACTTACTTATTTTAATGATACTGTCTTAAAAACAATTAAAGGAGAATTACTTGATGTAGTACTTCCATTTAGTAGTAGGCATCAACTAGTTTCAGATAATAAATTAGAAGATAATATTATGAATATTTATAAATTAAAGACAGCTTATTATACTATAATTGGACCATTATCAGTAGGAATGATTTTAGCTGGTTCTTCAGAAGAAAAATTAGAAGATATTACTAATTTTGGTAAATTAGTAGGAATTGCTTTTCAAATACAAGATGATATTTTAGGTATATATTCAGAAACTATGGGTAAAATAAAAGGATCAGATATTAAAGAGTTTAAACAAACAATACTTTATTCTTATACTTGTAATAGTAAATATAAAAATGAATTATTAAAATATTATGGTAAATCTTTAACAGATGAAAATATTACACAAGTAAAAAATATATTTATAGATAGTGGAGCTTATAAGTATGCTAATGATACTATGAATAGAATGTATGATGAATCTCTAAATATATTAAATAATATTGAATGGATAAAAGAAGATAAAAAGGAGCTTTTAAGAGGCTTTGTTGAATATTTAAGGAGTAGAAATAAATAGTTTATTTTTAACATTTATTTCTTTTTTTTTTCATAAATTCTTCACAATAAAATATTATATTTAATCGTGAAAGGAAGGATTTATGTATATATTAAAAAATGCAATTACTTCAATTGTTAGAAATAAGGGAAGAAATATTTTAATATGAATAGTAATTATTGTAATAGCAGCATCTATCTCTATTACTTTGGCTATTAATAATACTTCTGCTAGTTTAATTAATTCTTATAAGAATAAATATGCAACAACTGCTACTATTGGAATTAATAGAGAGAATATGATGAAAGACTTTGATAGTGAAAATAAAGATGAATCTAAAAAGAATATGCAAGATGCATTTTCTAGTATTAGTTCTTTAAGTGTTGTTGATATTAAAAAGTTTGCTAATAGTAAATATGTTAAAAGTTACTATTATACTATGCAATTAGGAGTTAATAGTTCGACTCTAGAAAAAGCATCAATGACTAGTAATAGTAGTGATTCTAATGAGAATGATTCAAGTTATGATAAAGCACCAGATGGAGTAAGAGGAGCATTTTCTAATGCTACAAGTGGAGACTTTACATTGATTGGTTATTCTTCAATAGATGCGATGAATGAGTTTATTGAAGGTAGTTATAAAATAACTAGTGGTAAAGTTCCAACTAATTTTGATAGTGATACTTGTTTAATTAATAAAGAATTAGCAACCTTAAACAATATCTCAGTAGGAGATAAAATTACTATTACTGATTCAGATGATTCTTCTAAGACTTATGAATTAGAAGTTGCTGGAATTTTTGAAGAAGAATCAAATGATGATAATGGTATGTCCATGTTTTCTAATTCTGTAAATACTATTATTACTAATACTAATTTTGTTAGTAAATTAACTGATGCTAATTCTAACTTAAAAGTAGAAACTAAACCAACATTTACTCTAACTAGTAGTAAAGTAGTTAGTAAATTTGAATCTGAATTAAAAACTAAAGGATTAGATGATAATTTAACAGTTGAGACTAACTTAGATCGAGTAGAAAATGCAACTAAAGCTATTTCTAATGTTAAAACATTTGCTACTACATTTTTAATTGTTACTATAATAATTGGAACAATAGTTCTATTTATAATTAATATGATTAATATTAGAGAAAGAAAATATGAAATTGGAGTTTTAAGAACTATTGGTATGAAGAAGTCTAAAGTAGTTTTACAATTCTTATGTGAATTATTAATTGTATCAGCTGCTTCTCTATTAATAGGTGCAGGTCTTGGAGCTTGTTTGTCAGTTCCTGTTTCAAATCACTTATTACAAAATGAAATAAGTGAGTCTCAAAGTGAAAGTGAAAATATTGCTTCTAATTTTGGACATGGTGGACTAAATGGTAATACTAAAATGGATAATAAGAGTAATTTCCAAGGAGTTGCTAATGTATCTGAAGTAAAAGATATTAATGCAGTAGTTGATTTTAAAGTCTTAGCTGAATTATTTGGAATAGGTATAGTAATTACTTTAATTAGTTGTTCAAGTGCAATTATAAGTATTGAAAGATTTTCACCACTAACAATTTTAAAAGAAAGAAGTTAAAGAAAGGAGGAATATATGAGTTTATTAAAATTAGAAAATGTTTCTTATAGATATAGCGATGCTTTAAAGGATGATTATGTTTTTAAAAATATTAATTATGAATTTAATGAAGGAAAGGTTTATGCTATTAAGGGAAAAAGTGGTAGTGGAAAAACAACTTTGTTATCTTTACTTAGTGGGTTAGAAACTAATTATGGGGGAAATATTACTTATAATGGTAAAAATTTAAAAAAACAGGATTTAGATAAATATCGTAGTAGTGATATTGGAATTATTTTTCAAAGTTATAATTTGCTTCCTCACTTAACCGCAATGGAAAATATAATTTTATCTATGGATATTAGTAATGTAGATGTTACAGATAAAAGTGAAAAAGCAATTGAGCTCATGAAAAGTGTTGGCCTAAAGGAGAGTCAAAAAGATAGAAGAGTTTTAAAACTATCAGGAGGAGAGCAACAAAGAGTCGCAATTGCTAGAAGCTTGTCTTATAATCCAAGAATGATTCTTGCTGATGAACCAACAGGAAACTTAGATAAAGAAACTGAAAATGAAATTTTAAAAATATTTAAAAATTTAGCTGAGAAAAAAAATAAATGTGTAATAATTGTTACTCACTCTGAAAATGTTTGCAAGAATGCCGATAAAATATTTGATTTAAAGCCACAAAAATAAGATTATTAAAACCTTGTTATTAAATAAGGTTTTTAATTTTTTATAAAAAAATATGATATACTATTTATACTTGTATAGTATTAAATAAATGTATATTTATATATAGAAAGTAGAGTGTAGATTATGAATAGATTTAAGGCTACTAAAGTAGCTGGAATATTAGGAATAATAGGTAATATTTTTTTAGCAATTTTAAAGGGAATTTTTGCCATTTTAAGTAATAGTCAATCATTACTTGCTGATGCTTTTAATAGTGCAGGTGATATTTTTTCTTCATTGATGACTTTTATTGGTAATAAAATAAGTTCTAAGGAAGCTGATTTTGATCATAATTTAGGTCATGGAAAAGCTGAATATATTTATAGTATGTTAATGAGTATAATTATGTTTATACTTAGTTATACTACTATTAAAAGTTCGATTATTTCTTTAATCAAAGATCAAAAGATAAATTATTCTATTTGGTTAATAATTGTATGTTTAATAACAATATTTACTAAGTTAGTATTATTTATAATTACTAATATTTTATATAAGAAAACTAATAATATTTTAATAAAGGCAAATAGTCTTGATCATAGAAATGATATATTAATAACTACTTTAACTTTAATTTCTATTATATTATCAGCTAATAATATTAAATATATAGATGGTATTATTGGTATAACTATATCCTTATGGATTGTTTATTCGGCTATTAGAATATTTATAGAAAGCTATAATGTTTTGATGGACAAAAGTATTGATGAAAAGACTAAAAATGAAGTGCTTGCTACTATAAAAAAACATTCTGAAATTGATCATATTCAACATTTTAATGCTACTCCAGTTGGTTATCGTTACCAAATATCATTTACTATTTTTGTAGATGGTAATTTATCAACTTTTGAAAGTCATGAAATTGCTAATAATTTGGAAAAAGAAATTATTAATAATTTTCCAGAAATATATTTAACTGTTATTCACGTAAATCCTATAGAAAATGGCAAAAAAAATATTAAGAAAAAATAAAATATGCTATAATCATAGTAGATTGGGAAAGTGATATTATGAATTTAGAAAAAGAGTTTGATAAAGAAGTTGAAAAAAAATTTGATATAAAGGCCAAAAGAATTAGTATTTTGGAAAACTATGGAGAAAATTTTAATAAAAATAATTATATTACTAATCCTGCAATTGGTCGTGATGAGCAGATAAAACAAATGATTTTGATACTTTTAACACCTGATAAATCAGCTATTTTAACTGGTAAACCGGGTGTTGGTAAAACTGCTATTGTTGAAGGACTAGCTTATCGAATTCAGAGAAATCTTGTTCCTGATATTTTAAAGGGTTATCAAGTTATTAAAATAAATACTGCAGCTTTGCTTGGTACTGATCCTGTAACTGGTGAATCTAAGGTTCAAACTTTAATCGATGAGTTAAAAAATAAGACAAAATTGATTTTATTTATTGATGAAATTCATACTTTAATGGGAACTAAGGGAGAAGCTTTAGACTTTGCTAATATGTTTAAGCCTGCTCTTGATAGAGGTGATATCAAGGTAATCGGAGCAACTACGACAGAGGAATATGAAAGATATATATTAAGAGATAAAGCTTTTGTTAGACGTTTTCAAAAAGTTGAGGTTCAAGAGCCAACTAGAGAAGAAAATATAAAGATACTTCTTGGAACTCTCCCAAAAATTGAATATAGAACTGGGGCAAAGATGATGTATTCTCCTTATATACAACAACGAATAATGGCATTTATTACTGATATTACTAGTGAATATAAAAGAATTTATGAAATAGGTTCTAGATATCCTGATGTTTCTTTGACTATTGTTCAACAAGCATTTTCTAATGCTTTATTCGAGAATAGACATGAAGTTAATATTATTGATTTTAAAAAGGCTATTATGAATAGTAAAAATATTTATCCTGATGTTATTAAAAAAAGTATGCCTGAATTTGATAAAATATTTCAAGAACAATTAGACGACTACACAATAAAAAACAAGACAATAAATTTGGAGAGACTAGCAGAAGAATAAAGAGGAGGTATGTATGCGTTGTAAAAAATGTGGAAAAAAATTAAGAGCAAATGAAATTTTTTGTTCATCATGTGGTTATTACAATGATCCTAGTGATAGTTCTAGCGAAGATTTATACAAAGAAAATAATAATGATTTTTCTTCTGAAGATGATCTTTTAAAAGATGATGATAGTTTTGACGACGATATTCAAATCCAAGCTACTAATTTTACTGATGGTAAGTCAACTAAAAAGAGAAATAAGTTTTTTGATTTTCAATATGATAGATTTTTAGAAGCTTATATAGGAGAAGATTATAAAATTGTTGTTAGAAAAAAAATAAATATCTATGCTTTTTTTCTTAATTGGATGTATTTTTTGTATAGAAAGTTATATATAATTGGAATAGTAGGATTAATAATAACTGGTATCGTTATAAAATTTTTTACAAACTATTTTATATATTATATTATTATTGTAATGGTTTTATCAGGTTTACTTTTTAATCCTATATATTTATTGGTTGCAAAGAAGAGAGTTCTCTATATAAAAAGAAAGTCTAAATATGACGACGATTTTTCAATTGAACAATTATGTACTAAATATGGTGGAGTAAATTTTGTTGTTACTTTAATTATATATGCTATTTTTTTGATAGTAATGTTTTTATCTATGTATGATGTCGTTTTCCCTCAAAAACATAGTAAATTTTTTAAAGAAAATAGTGAGAATGAAGCAAATTGTTCATCAATGATAAGAAGAATATATTCTTTACGTAGTAATTTAAAAATTGATGGAGATGTAAAAGAGGGCGTTTGTAATATTTCAACTGGAACTAATAAAATTTATAATATTTATATTAAAGCTGAAAATAATAATGGTACTTATTATCTTTTCTATAAAACAAAGGAAAATTATTTGGAATTACAAGGTAATACTCAAAGTATTGCTGAGTTAGAACAAAAAGTAAGTGATAGGAATATAACTGCTGAAGAGGAATTATTTTTAAATAATTCAAAGAATATAGAATCTAAATATAAAAGTGCCAAAAGTATGGCTAAAACAGAGGATATACTTATTAAAAAGAATAAAGCAACTAGTGAGAAATTGAATTATATTATTACTGAAAAAAATATAAAAAGATAAAAATAGAAATACATTTCTTTAAAATAAAGAAATGTATTTTTTATATTTTTAAATGTTATTAAACGTAGATTTATTCTATGCTTTTTTATTCTAGCTAACTTATTTATTTCTATGATTTTACTTTATAAAAATAAGATATTTTGTAAGTTGGTAGCAGTATATTATTTATTATTAGTTTCCTATAATGGAAAACTTGCGAAAAAAAGATATTTTAGTTATACTATACACAAGATAATTATGGGAAAGGTTGTAGTAATTATCTCATATTAATAATTTAATATGTAAGCGCCAGATCCTTGAATGGATGACGAGGTTAGTAGTTATCGAAATGTTCGGCGGGTGCTACTGCGGATAAAGGGTTCGTAAGATATATAGGAAAAAATAAAATCAATATTATAACAAAGTATATATCGTCCATTGTTTTTGTTATGGAGGAATATATGTGTGGAATTATAGGATATATTGGAAAGAAAAATCCTGTTGAATTTTTAATAGATGGTTTAAAGAAACTAGAATATAGAGGTTATGATTCAAGTGGCATTGCTATTAGGGATAAAAATAGTGTTCAATTGATAAAAAGTACTGGAAGAATAAAAAATCTTGAAAATAAAATTAATAATACAAAGGTTTTAGATGGAAATATTGGTATTGCTCATACAAGATGGGCTACACATGGTATGCCAACTGTTGCTAATGCTCATCCACATAAAGTTGGAAAAGTTACTTTAGTACATAATGGAATTATTGAAAATGCAGAAGAATTAAAAGATAAATTAATAGAAGAAGGGCAGATATTCAAAAGTGATACTGATACAGAGGTTGCCTGTGCTGTAATTAATAAGTATTATACTGGTAATCCTATTTCTGCTATTACTAAAGCTACAGATATTTTAAAAGGTTCTTATGCTTTTGGAATAATTTTTGATGATCAAGACAAATTATATGCTGTTAGAAAGGATTCTCCTTTAATTGTTGGTATAGGTGATTGTGAAAATTATATAGCCTCAGATATTGCTGCGATAATTAATTATACTAATAAATATATGTTATTAAATGATAATGAAGTAATTGAATTAACTAATGATAATATAAAAATATATAAAAATAATAAAGAGATAAATAAAGAGGTTTCTACAGCTAATATAAGTGCAGAGGAAGCTGATAAAGGTGATTATAAGCATTATATGTTAAAAGAAATAATGGAGGAGCCTTTAGTACTTGCTAGAACTTTAAATAAATATATTAATGATATGTCTAAAATATATGATATTTCTGGTTATGAAGAAATTCATATTGTTGCTTGTGGTAGTGCTATGTATGCTGGATTGATTGGTAAAAATTTAATTGAAGAGAAAGCTAATATTAAATGTTTTGTAGAATGTGCGAGTGAATATCGTTATGAGAAAGTAATTTATGATCGAAAAACTTTAGTTATTTTGGTATCTCAGTCTGGTGAAACGGCTGATACAATTGCTGCAATGCGTAAAGCTAAAGAAAATGGTATTGATACATTGGCTATTGTTAATGTTAAGACTAGTACAATAGCAAGAGAGGCTGATAATGTTATATTTATTGAAGCTGGTCCAGAGATAGCTGTTGCTACTACAAAAGCATATTTATTACAAGTAGCTATTCTTTCATTAATAGCTTTAAAAGCAGCTGATAAAAAAGAATTAGAATCTGATTATGAAAAGATATTGAAAAGAGCCAAGAATTTACCAAAAAAATTAAAAACAATATTAGAGGAACATGATAAGTTTTTAGATGTTGCTAAAGATATTTATAAAAATCATGATGTTTTTTATATTGGTAGAGGAGTAGATTATGCTATGTGTCTTGAGGGTAGTTTAAAATTAAAAGAAGTGTCTTATACACATAGTGATGCTTATCAAGCTGGTGAATTAAAACATGGTACAATATCTTTAATTGAGAAAGATACTCCGGTTTTTGCTATTATAAGTGATGATAAAATAAAGGATAAAACAGAATCAAATGTTATAGAGGTTGCTTCTCGTGGAGCAAAAGTGTTTACTATAACTAATGATAAAAATATTAAGGATCATCATTTTAAATATGTAGTACCAAAAATAGATTATTATTTTCAGCCAATTCTTATAGTACCTCCTCTTCAATTAGTTGGTTATTATGTAGGAGACTTAAAAAAATTAGACATTGATAAGCCTAGAAATTTAGCTAAATCTGTAACTGTAGAGTAATGAACATTCATAAATATTCTTAATATAATAAGATGAAAGGAGAATATTTATGTATAATTATGCATATCCATATCCAATTTATACCAGTCAAGGTACAAATAATAATGATGGTACTAATGGTTGGTGGGCAATATTTATTGTTATTATAATTATCTTTTTCTTGTTTTGGGGTTTTGGTGGAAACAATAACAATAATAATTGCCATTAGAAAAAGTTATGAGTTTTTCATAACTTTTTCTTTATTTTTTTACTAAAACTTTATCACCAGTATTTAAATATTTGCCAGCTTCAATTGCCATATCATGTGGCATGTTAATACAGCCATGACTTCCATTACCATTAAGATAGTTAGATCCTCCAAATACGCTTCTCCATGAAGCATCATGTAATCCTTCTCCACCATTATATGGCATAAAAATATCTACTGCTACATCCCAAGTTTGTCCAGTAAGATGAGTATTATATCTTTTTTCATCTATATCAAATAATCCTTCATCGCTTGGTGTATATTTATCAGCTGACTCATTTCCACTAACTATAGGTGTATCAATAACTATTTCATTGTTATTATATAGTTTTAAATTTTGAGTTGATTTGTCTACTATCGCTACTGGCTGAGATAAAATTGTACAATATTCTTTAGGTATATAACCTATATTATTATCTATTTTAACAAAATAACTATTATCAGTTTCGCCATAGATTTCAATTGATTGTAATGGTTCTATTAATGTTTTTAAGTTAGCTAAGCTTTTATCATTATACAAATTACCTCCATTAGGTAAGTAACCTACATTTATTAAAGGAGAATTTATTTCATATTGATAATCAGGTCTAACATATTGATAACTTACATATCCGGTAGAATCTCCATAACTAATTTCATACCAACCATTTATTTCATCACTTATTTTAGGAACTGATTCGCCAAGACTAAGAACGCCTAAAATATTACTTGTTGTTGATGCTTGTTCTCTTATGTTTACATTATCTGTTGCAATTACAACTGGTACTATTTGGTAATCTGTATTTTTATTATCTTCATTTTTAATATTATTTTCTTGTTTGACTATTTGTTTATTTTTATAACTTGAAGTAATAGTATCTTGATTATTATTTGTTATACTTTGGTTTTTATTTAAGATGTATTTTGTTGTATCTTCATTATTATTAATTACTATGTCTTCTTCATTTAAGATATATTTTGATGTGTTTTTACTACTAATTGGTGTTTTGCTTTTTTCATTAACTGAACCAGTAGTTAGAATTATTCCAGTTGTTGTGAGTAAAAAAATTAATTTTTTCTTTAATTTTAGCTTCATAATATATACCTCCTTTTAAAGTAAGAATAATTATAATACTTTTTTAAAAAAAATCAATTCAATTTACAAAATTTATGTTATTTGTTATAATTAAAAAAATTGGAGGTAAGTATGGTAAAAAGGAAAACAAAAAATTTAATTGATATAAATGATTTATCTATTAAAGAAATTGATGATCTAATAAAAGTAGCCAATGATATTATCACTAATAAAGAAAAATATTCTAAAAAATGTGATGGTAAGATATTGGCTACTTTATTTTTTGAGTCGAGTACTAGGACGAGGTTAAGCTTTGAGTCTGCAATGCTTCGACTTGGTGGTAATGTATTGGGCTTTTCGGAAGCTTCTTCATCTTCAACTACCAAGGGTGAGAGTTTAGCTGATACAGTAACTGTTGTTAGTGGCTATAGCGATATTATTGCTATGCGTCATCCAAAAGAAGGAGCCCCAGTTGTAGCAACTAGAAATTGTTCTGTACCAATCATAAACGCAGGTGATGGGGGTCATAATCATCCAACTCAAACCTTGACAGATTTATTTACAATTAGTCGTGAAAAAGGAAGACTTGATAATCTTACGATAGGTTTATGTGGAGATTTAAAATTTGGAAGAACAGTTCATTCTTTAATAACTGCAATGTCAAGATATAAAAATATTAAATTTATTTTAATATCACCTAATGAATTAAAGTTACCGGAATATATTAAGAAAGATGTACTTGATAAGAATAATATTTCTTATATAGAGACAAATGATATTGAAGAATATTTAAAAAATTTAGATATTTTATATATGACTAGAGTTCAAAAAGAAAGATTTTTTAATGAAGCGGATTATATTAGATTAAAAGACTATTATATTTTAAATGAAGAAAAATTAAAGAAAGCAAAAAAAGATTTATGTATATTGCATCCACTACCTAGAGTAAATGAAATAGCAATAGAGGTTGATAATGATAAAAGGGCTTGCTATTTTAAGCAAGCAAGATATGGTGTATATATTAGAATGGCTTTGATATTAAAATTATTGGAGGTTAAGTAATGAATATTGATGCAATTAAAAAAGGTTATGTAATAGATCATATTAAAGTAGGAAATGCTATGAAAATATATGATGTTTTAAATTGAAATGAATTAGATTGTCAAGTGGCTTTAATAACTAATGCTAAGAGTAAGAAGACTAAAGTAAAAGATATAATAAAAATTGCTGAATTAGTTGATATTGATTTTGATAAAATTGCTTCAATTGATCCAAATGTTACTATTAATATAGTTAAAAATAATAAAATAATAGAAAAGAAAAAATTAGACTTACCTAGAGAATTAATAAATATATATAAATGTAAAAATCCAAGATGTATAACGACTATAGAAAGAGGCTTGGATCAAATATTTGTATTAACAGATAAAGAAAATAATATATATCGTTGTAAGTACTGTGAGACTAATTTAGAAAAATAAAAAAGTAAATGTTTTATTATTTACTTTTTTTCTTTTTATTTTTAAGATATTTTGTATTTATAACTTTAACTTTCTTACCAATTCTAGTTTCAAATTTCTTTTTAACTCCATCAGGAAGTTCTCTTTTTACTACTTTCATTGTATTGCCTCCTTCAAACATTCTAAGTATATCATTTAAATTATTAGAAGTAAAATAAATTTTATAGAAATCATGATATAATAAGAAAAAAGAGGGATAATATGCGAAATTATAAAACAATAATAGTTAATAAAAAGGGAGAAGATAGATTAAAAAATAATCATCCATGGGTTTTTGAAGGAAATATAGAAAGTTCTGAAATAATAGAAGATGGCAGTTTAGTTGATGTTTTGAATGAGAAGAAAAAATATTTAGGGACTGGTTTTTATAATAGTAAATCTAAAATTAAAGTTAGAATTATTTCTAGAAATACCAATGATAAATTTGATTATGAATTTTTTAAAAGAAGAGTAGGGTATGCTCTTAATTATCGATTAGAAGTAATAAATAAAGATAATTTAAACAGTTTTAGAGTAATTTATGGTGAAGCAGATGAATTTTCTGGACTTACAGTTGATAAATTTGATGATGTATTAGTAACAGAAGTTTTATCTTTAGGAATAGACTTAAGAAAAGATATTATCTATAGAGCTTTAATTGAATCATTTAAGGAAAAAAATATTTTGATTACTGGAATATATGAAAGAAATGATAATCCTATTAGATTGAAAGAGGGACTTGAAGAATATAAGGGATGGTATCTTAAAAGTAATAATTTTTCTACTACTAGGATAATAGTAGAAAATGATATAAAATACTTAGTTGATTTTGAAAGTGGTCAAAAGACTGGCTTCTTTTTGGATCAAAAGTATAATAGGCAATTAATAAAAAAACTTGCTAAAGGCAAAAATGTATTGGATGTTTGTACTCATACTGGTTCATTTGCGATGAATGCTTATTTTGGTGGAGCTAAGAGTGTTACGGCAATTGATATTTCTGAAAAAGCATTGAGTGATGCTTGCAAAAATTTTGAATTAAATGAGATGAATATTAATACTATTTGTGGAGATGCTTTTGAAGTATTAGAGAAATTGCCTAAAAAGAAGTATGATTTTATAATACTTGATCCACCAGCTTTTACAAAATCTAAATCAACTATAAATAATGCTTTAAAGGGTTATGAAAGACTAAATTATTTAGGTATGAAATTACTTCCTAGAGGAGGATTTTTAGCAACTGCATCATGTTCTCATTTTGCAACAGAAGAAGATTTTAGAGAAGCAATTAGAAAAGCTAGTGTCTTAGCAGATGTAAAGTTAAAATTAGTTAGTGCAACTGGACCTAGTCCAGATCATCCAGAGTTAATAGGAGTGCCTGAAACTAAATATTTGAAATTCTTTATTTTCCAGGTGTTTTAAAATAAAAAAGTTATAGATTGATATCTATAACTTTTATTTTTTATATGGGGCCATGATTTAACGTGTTTACGAAAAATCGGTACAAATCTATGAATTGAGATTTTCTCAATTGTTAAGTAAAATATAACATATATTACAAGAAATGAAAAAATTTCTCTCTTTTATAATAAAAATTGTTGAAAAATATGACAAAGCTATGTATGTTCGATTGACACAGTATATCACATATGCTACATTGTGCTTAGGAACATTTAGTTGTTGAGTGTCTACCTCCAATCTAACAAAGAGAGGAGGTTTGAGAGAATGAAAAAACGTGAATACAACATTAAGTTGCTTCGCTACATATCACTCATTTTACTACTCTTAACCTTACTGGTTTTAGTAATAAAAAAATGACACTCATTCGCATTAGAATAGTGTCAAACTCATAATAATTGGGTAGACATTCAACAGTGTCAAACTGAATGTTCCCATTTTTATTTTATGCAAGATTTCTTGCTACATACATAATAACATAAAAAGGAACTTTTATCAAGTTCCTTTTGTATTTAAACTGGGGCGTCCTAAGAGGATCGAACTCTTGCATACTAGTGCCACAAACTAGCGTGTTAACCACTTCACCAAGGGCGCCATTTCTAAATAACACTTATATTTTATCAGTTAATTTATACTTTGACAAGTATTTTTTTTATTTAGTAGCAATAAACTAATTTAGGCATAAATTAAAACGAAAGGAGATATTATGAATAACTATAATTATTTAAATTATAATAGATATGTGGGTAATGACTTGTACAGAGCTACTCAACCTATTAATAATGGTGTTAATAGTAATTATAATATGAATTCAAATAATTATAATACTAATTTATATAGTCCTGAAGAGGGATATTTAAATGGAAATATGTTTTCAAATTTATATAGTGAATATAAAAATTATAAACCAATGAAAATAACTCCAAGAAATGAACAAGAAAAGGCTTTATATGATTTAGCAAGTATTGCATTTGCTTCTCATGAATTGAATTTATATTTAGATCTTAATCCAAATGATTCTAGTATGTTAACTTTATATAGAGATTATAATGATAGATATAAACAACTAGTATCAGCTTATGAACAGAAATATGGTCCATTATCTGCTACCGGAGGGGATAATACTAGAAGATTTAACTGGATAAATAATTGGCCTTGGGAGGATGAAAATGTTTAAGTATAGTAAAGTTTTACAGTATCCCATAAATATTACTAAAAAAGATTTGAGAATGGCAAAATATCTTGTCAGTCAGTATGGCGGTGCAAATGGTGAACTAGGTGCAGCACTTAGGTATTTAAATCAAAGATTTAGTATGCCTGATGATAGAGGCAAAGCTCTTTTAACTGATATTGGAACTGAAGAATTAGGACATGTTGAGATGCTAGAGACTATGATATATCAATTAATGAAAGATGCTACATTAGAGGAATTAAAAGAGGCCGGACTTGATTCACACTATGCTGAACATGCAAAAGCTCTATTTCCAACCGATGCTAATGGAGTTCCATTTACAACTTCTTATTTTGCAACAACAGGGGATCCACTTGCTGACATTGCTGAAGATATGGCTGCTGAACAAAAAGCCAGAGCAGTTTATGAAAATTTAATTGATTTAACAGATGATCCTGATGTCATTGGTCCACTTTTATGGTTAAGGCAAAGAGAAATAGTTCATTATGCTAGATTTAAAGAATTATTTGAATACTATGATAAAAATCTAAAAAATGGTAATAATAGTTTTAATAATACAAATAACTTAAAATATAATTTTGATAATAATAATTTTATTCTACATCAATTAAATAATTTTAATAATAACTTAATGTAAAAGCAGAATTCTGCTTTTTTCTCTTATTAAATTTGTTATACTTACAATTGTGAAAATAGATGGAAAAAGAATATAAAATTACTATAAAAAACTTTTTTAGACATCTACATATAGTAAATAAACATCGCTTTAAAGTTTTTATTTTGTGTACTAAAGTTGGAATGTCATTACAAGGATTAGTTCATGATTTATCAAAATATTTTCTGGTAGAATTTTGGAAAGGGGTAAAATATTATCAAGGAAATTATAGCCCAATAAGGAATTGTAAGAAAATAAATGGTTATAGTATTGCTTGAATTCATCATAAAAATCATAATAAACATCATTATGAGTATTGGTATGATTATGAATCAAGAATAGAATCTCCAATTATACCATTTAAATATTTCTTAGAAATGATTTGTGATTCATTAGCAACAGGACAAACTTATCAAGAAAAAATTGGACAAAAGAATATCAATTATCTTATTGGAATAAAACTAAGGAAAAAGCTAAAATGAATGAGAATATGAAAATATTATTGAAAAAGATATATACTGGTATAAGTATAGAAGGTATTAATAAGGTTTTGAAGAGAAAAAAGTTAAAGAAATTATATGATGAATATATGAGATAAGTATGTTTATTGGAAATAATAAGTGTTTAGATGAACAAATTGTTATTTTAAAAAAATTTATTTATGAATGGTAAGATAGTAAAAATACTTAAAATTTTAGAAAAATATTCTATTGAAAATCTAAATTTTAAAAATTATTTTTTAGCAGCTGGTTGTCTTAATCAGAAAATATTTAATTATTATCATAATTATGATTTAGATTATGGAATTGAGGATTATAATATAGTTTATTATGATGAAGATATTTCTTATGAATCAGAAGATAAAATTATTAAAGATTTAACAAAAGGACTTAATAAGTTTCTTTTGTCTTTTGATATAGAAAACGAAAAGAGAGTACCTATTTGGTATAATAAAAAATATGGTACAAGACGTAAAGAATATTTATCAGTTGAAGATGCTATTAAGAGATGGGGAACTATTGTAACATGTATTGGAGTAAGATTTGAAAATAATAAGTTTAAGGTATTTGCATCCTATGATTTAAATGCTCTTTTTGAATTGATTATAAAGTCATTGAAAATAGATTTTAATGAAAAGGAGTATCAAAAAAGCATATAAGTGGAAAGCAAAGTGGAAAAATTTAAAAGTTATGAAGTATGATTAATAAGTGCTTGATATTATAAAAAAAATATCTATAATATTGTTAGTGGGAGATGAATAACATTTTATGATAGGGCTGCGTAAAGTAGTTGAATTAAGAATTTATGATAATTTAAAAAACAATATGGTTATAAATAAGAAAAAAAGCAATAATCTTACTTATAAATATAGATGGAAAAACATATATTTTTTATGTAATAGAAAGGTTTATGAAAGTAGGAAGTATAATAATACTGATAAAAGACCTCTATTTTTAAAAAAATATGATGATAATTATTTAGACTTTTTGTTAGATAAAGCTACTGAATTCGATGGAGATTTATCTAATGAAATTGATTCTGAAAAAGGTTATATATTGTATATCAATAATTTAACAGGTTCATCAATTACATATTTTGGTAATAATTGTGAATCATTAAAAAGTAAAATTTTAACTAAGAAGAAGTAAAAATATACTTCTTTTTTTTATATGAAAATTAGCACTCTGTATTGACAAGTGCTAAAATAAGAGTATAATGAATACTGAGGGGTGATATATATGTATGGTTATCCACAAGAGGAAAAAGATGAAAATGTTTTGAAAAAATATGGTCGTGATATAGTAGAGGACGCTAAAGCTGGGAAAATTGATCCAGTAATAGGCCGTGATGAGGAAATAAGAAGTATTACTAGGGTTTTATCTCGTAAAACAAAAAATAATCCAGTTTTAATAGGTGAACCTGGTGTTGGTAAAACAGCTATTGTTGAAGGACTGGCTTTAAGAATTTTAAAGGGAGATGTTCCAACTAGTCTAAAGGATAAAACTATTTGGGAATTAGATATGGCTTCACTTGTTGCTGGGGCTAAATATCGTGGTGAATTTGAGGAAAGACTAAAAAATGTTTTAAATGAAATAAAGAAAAGTGAAGGTAGAATAATCATGTTTATTGATGAAATACATATGATTGTTGGTACTGGTTCATCAGAAGGTTCAATGGATACTTCTAATATTTTAAAACCAATGCTTGCACGTGGTGAGATTCATGTAATTGGAGCAACAACTTTAAATGAATATCGTAAATATATTGAAAAAGATGGTGCTTTGGAAAGACGTTTTCAAAAAATTATAGTTCATGAACCTACTGTTGAAGATACAATTACTATTTTAAGAGGTTTAAAAGAACGTTTTGAAATTCATCATGGAGTTACTATTCAAGATAAAGCTATAATTGCAGCTGCTACTCTTTCAAATAGATACATAACTGATAGATTTTTGCCTGATAAAGCAATTGATTTAATAGATGAAGCTTGTGCAACAATCCGTGTACAAATGGATTCTGTTCCTTTTGAACTAGATAGTTTAACGCATCGTATAATGCGTCTAGAAATAGAAAAACAAGCTTTGAAAAAAGAAAAAGATGAACTTTCAATGAAGAGAAAAGCTGATATTGATCGAGAACTTACAACTATGAAAGTAAAAGAAAAAGAATTGACTGAGGCTTGGAATAAAGAAAAAAATTTAAATAATAATATTAAAGCTAAGAAGAAAGAACTTGAAAGTTTAAAATTTGAATTAGATCAGGCTGAAAATAAATATGACTTAGAGCGTGCTGCTGTACTTCGTCATGGTGAAATACCTAGGGTTGAAAAGGAATTACAAGAACTAAATAGTGAATCTAAGAATAAATTATTGAGTGATACTGTAACAGAAAATGATATTTGTAAAATAATTGCTAAATGGACAAATATTCCTGTTGCTAAACTTGCTGAAAGTGAAAAAGAGAAACTTTTAAGTTTAGAGTCAGATATGAAAAAAAGAGTTATGGGTCAAGATGAGGCTTTGAAGCTTGTAAGTGATGCTATAATTAAATCTCGTAGTGGTATTAAAGATCCTAATAGACCAATTGCTTCATTCTTATTTTTAGGGCCAACTGGTGTTGGTAAGACTGAAGTAGCAAGAACTCTTGCTTATGAGTTATTTGATGATGAAAAACACATGGTAAGAATTGATATGTCTGAATATATGGAAAAATTTAGTGTATCACGTTTGATAGGTTCTCCTCCAGGATATGTAGGATATGAAGAAGGTGGACAGTTAACTGAGGCTGTAAGAAGAAATCCATATAGTATAGTTTTATTCGATGAAGTAGAAAAGGCTCATCCAGATGTATTAAACTTATTATTACAAATATTAGATGATGGTAGAATTACTGATTCTAATGGTCGTACAGTTGATTTTAAAAATACTATTATCATTATGACTTCTAATTTAGGAAGTGACCATATACTTGAAAATTCAAAAGATAAAGTTATGGATGATATTAGAAAATATTTTAGACCAGAATTTATTAATAGAATAGACGAAATAGTTATATTTAATCCATTAACGAAAGATGCTATTAGTAAAATACTTGATAAAATAATAAGTCAAATAGAAGATAGATTAAAAGATTTAGATTTAAAAATAAAAGTAACTGATTCTGCAAGACATGAGTTTATTGAAGAAGGTTATGATATTAACTTTGGAGCAAGGCCTTTAAAAAGACTTGTTAGTAAAACAATAGAAGTAGATCTATCTAAGATGCTAATAGAGGGAACAATCCATGAACATGATACTATTATTGTAGATTATTTTGATAATAAATTTATAATTAAGAAGAATTAATTTTCTTCTTTTTTCTTTGATTTTAAAAAATGTATATATGTGGTACAATATAGTAGAAATTAGTTTTTATTGGAAAGGAAACAATATATTTATTGTTAGTTATTAATATGAAAAAATTAAAGAATATTTTTAAGATCTTATTGATGATTATTAATATAAATTTGGTTGTTGCTTTAATTGTAAGTTTCAATTTTCCTGATGTTTTAGTGAGTAATATTACTAAAGAAACAATAAAAAATTATAAAGGACCTAATATTATTATTAATAGTGATCCTACTGATACAAGTGATATTGTTACTACTGATGATGAAGAAATAAATAAGATATTACAAAGTGAAGAAGTTCAAGGCTTGGTTAAGGATTATATAAATAAAACTTTATCTTCTATTGATGATCCTTCAGAATTGGAAAATATTGATTTTGAGAGTGATGCTATTGAATATATTAAAGATAATAAAGAAAAAATAGAAAATGCAACAGGTATAGAAATTACTGATGAGACTCTGAAAAAGGCAAGGCAAACACTTCATCAGAAAGAAATTAATAATGTTGTTAAACAGAATATAAGAAATACTAGTAATAATATGACTAAAGGTGATAAGAAAGTTATAAGAGGTTATATAAAATTTATTTCTCCTACTTGTAGAATTATTTTAATGTGTATAATGTTAGTAAATTTATTTTTACTATTTATTATAAATAGATCATTAACTAAATTGTTAAATTATATTGGAATTACTCTTTTAGTTGGTGGAATAGAGACAATAATTTTATCAATTTGTGTAGATATAATTATTAGTTCTAGAACAAATCTTACTGATTTTAATGCTTCTTTGCTTTTGAAGCCGAGTATAATTATTAGTATGACTGGATTATTGCTTATTATCGTTTATTATTTAAAAAGAAAGGGAAAAAAATATGAGTAATAGAAAAGATAGAATGGATGAAGAATTAGAGCAAACTACAATGTTAAAGACAATGATAATTGAAAGTGATGATGAGGAGATTCCTTCAATACTTGAAGAGATTGAAGAATTTGAAGATAAAATTGAATATTTAGATATACCTCAGGAAAAAAAAGAAAAATTAAAAAATCTTTGTACTGAAATTAAAAATGAGAAAGATGAAAATGTTCGTAAATATTTATTTAAATTATTGCAAAAGGAAGTAGATTAAGTAATTAGTTCATTTAAATAGAATTAATGTGTTTACATGACAAAAAAGTGTAAAATTTGACATTTTATATTAAATAAGATAGAATTATGCTTGATATTTAGCCAGTTAGAGGTGAACTAGTTTGAATAAAACGAAAGTAATTTCATATATTACTGTAATTGTTGCTATTATGATGATATCAACAGGAATGGTTATACAAAAAGAAGAAATGTCTTCTACAATAAATACAAATGTTGATTTAAAAGATTTTAAAATACAAAATATGGCTGCTAGTACAAATATGATTGTAAAAACAGTTGATAATACAGATAATATTTCAAATGTAAAACAGACAAGTGATACTACAAATGCAAATTTAGTTTTGACTGAGGTTCAAATGGAGATTGCACCATCTTCAGTCATTGTTCCTCCCCGTGTTGAGGTGTATGAAGGAATGACACTTGAAGAATTAGCAGTAAAATTAGATAGAAATTTAGGAAATGGCATTGTTGCAGGAAAAGGCGCTTTGATTGCTACAGAATGTATTAATAAAGGTGTAGATCCTTATGTTGCAGTGGCTATTCTTCTTCATGAAACAGGTTGTAGATATTCTTGCTCATCACTTGCTAGAACTTGCTATAATTTTGGTGGACAAAAAGGCACACCTGGTTGTAATGGTGGAGCATATAAAAGGTATAATTCAATCGATGAAGGTTTAGTTGGTTTTATTGATAATTTGTATAGAAATTATTATTCTCGTGGATTAAATTCAGTTGAATCAATAGGTCCAAAGTATGCAGAGAGTAATACTTGGGTTAGTAAAATTAATTCTTATGTATCACAAATTAGGGCAAACTAACAATTAGATTATTTAAGGGGGGTAAATAATCATGAAAAAAAATAGAAATTTTAGGATTGCTCCTGGAACGATAGCAATATTTTTGGGTATAAGTATTTTTAATTCTATTAATAGTTCTAGTGATATAAATATTAATAAAAATAATACTATTCCTAATATAACAATTAGTAATATTTTTGATTTGAAGGATGAAAAAGATGTTGATGTACTTTCTTCATTAAATGAAAACAATAATATAACTGGTGAAGAGAAGAATAAGATTCGTTTATTAAGTGATATGATAGATGAGAATCCATACTTGGATAGACGCCAAGCTGCGCATGCTTTGAAAAAACTAAAAATAGAATATAATTGTCAAAGACCAGAAAATTTAAATAGTACAGTTAAAGCTACCTATAGTAATACAGATTACACCATAAGAGTTTATGATTCTAAAGAAAATACATCAGACGAAATACTATTACACGAAACTGTACATGCTTTGTTTTTAAATTATAAAACAGTTGACTTACCAGATTATTTTGTGGAAGGTATGACAGAATTATTAGTTAATGAATATATAAGTAATCATCCTTATTATGAATATTCTACTTATCCTTATGAAATAATGATGGTTAAAATATTATGTGAATTAGTTGGAGAAGATAACGTATTAAAAACATATTCAACAGGAAACATGGATATTATTAAGGATAAATTAGAGACTATTGGTGGTACTGAGAAAACTGATAAATTTTTAAATAACATAAACCAAATATTTATAGATTATCAGGCAGGAAAAACTATAAATGAAGTTCAGTATAATGAAGTATTAAGTTATTTAGATTCATATTTTGTCTATTTAAATGAAAATGGTAATGAAGAAAGTTATAATAATTATTTATATTTTCGTAATATTATATCTTTAATTAATACAATTAATCCTAATCAAGAGTATTATAATTATATTTCTTATGATGATGATTGTTTAGATAAAGCATATTTTTCCAAAAAACTAAAAAATAATACTTATAATTCTTCTAAAGTATTAAGAAAATAGTTTTATTTTTTGTCTTATTTCATATTATATATTAAGTATGTAAATTTGACATTTTTATAGATATTTGATATAATTTTCATGTAATTGATGGCACATTATTCTAGTCAATTACTTTATTAGGAAGACGAGCTTAAAAATTCGTTAAAAGGCATACCTGTGAAACCTTTGGTGTCTGCTTTTTACGCCCAGTTTAGGGTGGATGCTGAAGATGAAGAATATTGGGCGACTCGTAACGGCATATGAATCACGACCCACTATTCGTGGAGATCTGAATTTATTTTTATAAATATATTTAGAATAAACCTATATGTGGCGAAAGTTATGTATAGTGTAGCCTGTCTTGAGTGAAGATTTTGGGATAGATGATCAAGTTTATATGAACAGGCCGCTCATATAAATGTGCGTCTTGAAATTATTTTTGCAAAAAAGAATTAATAATAAAGAATTGGTGAGGAAATCTCCTAGGATGTATTTCAATATAGGATTGCAGTGGACACTAAGTGGTAATCAAGTCGTATGAATGGGCGACATCATATTAATCCTTATAATGGGGAACCACATTCTTGGTAACGAGGATGTAAGGATTAGGGAAATCCTACTTGACCTAAGGTCCAAAGTTTACTAAATTGAATGCCAAGCAATTAAATTGAAATTAAAGAGTAGTTTAACTACTTTTTTTCTATATAAGGAGTTTTATGAAAAATAAGAATAATAATGAATTAGAAAATTTAATTGAAGTTACTAAAAAAAAAGAAAAAATAAAAAAAGAACGAGTTAATAAAAAATGGGTAACGATTGTAGTTATTGTTGCTTTTGTAACATCTTTTTTACTTTCTCTTATATCTGAATTGACAATTCCAAATTTATCTTTATTTCTAGGTGTTATAATTACTTTTATTTTTATTTTTACAGGTATCTTATTTGATATTATTGGTGTCTCCGTTACTTCTGCTGATGAAAAAGTTTTTCATTCAATGTCATCTAGAAAAGTAAAAGGTGCAACTATTGCGGTTAAATTTAAAAAGAATGCTGATAAGGTTTCAAGTTTTTGTTGTGATGTAGTTGGTGATGTTTGTGGAATTATTTCTGGTGCTGCAGCTTCAACTATTGCTAGTATTTTAGTTGTTGATTTCAAGTTTAATGCTTTAATTACGAGTGTAACTATAGCAGCTGTAGTTGCATCATTAACAATTGGTGGAAAAGCGATTGGAAAAAGTTTTGCAATTAACAAAAGTAATATAATTTTATATGAATTTGCTAAATTTATATCAAATTTTTACAAAAAATAAATATTCATGGTATAATAATTCAACAAATGGAGTTGAGTTGTAATGAATTATAGAGTTGGATGTAAAAATTTTGATTTACACGATAAGAGAGTTAAAACAATTGGTCAGGGATATACAGGAAATGTTTATCAATATGGTGATAATGCTCTTAAAATATTTGATACTGAGGAAAGCATTATTGATGAAGAAACAGCAAGATATTTAACTAATATTAGAACTTCAAGGATACTATTACCTAAAAAATTAGTATATTATAAAGATAAATTTAAAGGATATACTATGAAGTTAGTATCTACTAAACCTAAAAGTAAAAATTTAATAAGTATATCAAAAAATGATTTGTTAGATAATATTGAAATGTTGGAGGAAGATGTTTCATTATTAAGTAATAAAAGAGTTCTTTTAAATGGTATGAGTCCTGATAATACTATTTATAATGGTAATTTGTATATTACAGATCCCAGTAAATATAGTATTTTAGATAGTATGGATTATGATAATATTCAGAATTTAGATATATTAAATAAATTTCAACTATATTTATTATTAAATAATTTGATTATACGTGAATTAAATAAAATACAAATTCAATATCCAGGTGCTAATCACTTAAAGAAAATACTGGATGAAAGAGATAAAGATATTGATTATAGTTCTTATTTAGATGAAGTTATAGGTGATAATACAAGTATAAAAAGCTTAGTTAAGAAGATGAGATAAACAAGTTAAATAATGCTAACTTGTTTTTATTTTCTAACTATAGTAAAATATAATAAGTTTTTGGAGGTTGATGTATGATACAGGTAAAAAATGTTAGTTTAAAATTTGGAAAAAGGACTTTATTTGAAGATGTTAATATTAAGTTTACTAATGGTAATTGCTACGGAATAATCGGGGCTAATGGTAGTGGTAAATCAACTTTTTTGAAACTATTGAATGGAGATTTAGAAACAACTACTGGAGAGATCTCTATATCTAAAGGTGAAAGAATATCTTTTCTTAAGCAAGATCATTATCAATATGATGATAAAAAGGTAATTGATGTTGTTATAATGGGAAATACTAAGTTATACAATATTATGGAAGAAAAAAATAAGATATACTCTCAAACTGAATTTAGTGAAGAAGATGGTATGAAGCTTGCAAACCTTGAGGCTGAATTTATGGATTTAGATGGTTGGAATGCTGAAACTTCGGCTGCTGAGTTATTAAATAATTTAGGAATATTAGAAAATTATCATTATATGGAGATGAAAAATTTACCTGTAAAATTAAGAGTTAAAGTTTTATTGGCACAAGCTTTATTTGATAATCCTGATATTTTACTTTTAGATGAACCTACAAATAGTTTAGATATTGATGCTATAAAATGGTTGGAAGAATTTTTGATTAATTTTAATAATACGGTAATAATTGTTTCTCATGATAGGCATTTTTTAAATAAAGTTTGTACACATATTTGTGATATTGATTATGGTAAAATCAAATTGTATGTAGGTAATTATGATTTCTGGTATGAATCAAGTGTATTACTTCAGAAGCAGATGCGTGAATCTAATAAAAAGAAAGAAGAAAAAATAAAAGAATTACAATCATTTATTGCTAGATTTAGTGCTAATGCTTCAAAGTCAAAACAAGCTACATCAAGAAAAAAGATGTTAGAAAAAATTCAATTAGATGAAATTATACCTTCTAGTAGAAAGTATCCATATATTGATTTTAAAATTGAAAAAAATTCCGGTAAGGAAATTTTAAAAGTTGAAAATTTAACAAAAATTGTAGATGGAAGAAGAATACTTGATAAGATATCATTTACTATTATGAGAGGTGATAAGATTTGTCTTATTGCTGATGATGATATGGTTAAAACTACTTTATTTAATATATTAACTGGTAAAGAAAAATATGATAGGGGAAGTATTGAGTGGGGAAAGACTATAAAATATGGTTATCTTCCACAAGATAATAATGCTTATTTTGAAACTGATAAAAATATTATGGAATGGATTGGAAGTTATTATGATATAAAAGATGAAACTATATTACGTGGTTTTTTGGGTAGAATGCTTTTTTCTGGAGAAGATGTTTTTAAGAAAGTTAATGTATTATCTGGAGGAGAAAAATCTAGGTGTATGTTATCAAAATTAATGTTAGAAGAACCTAATTTTTTAATTTTAGATGAACCGACAAATCATTTAGATTTAGAGAGTATAACTTCTTTAAATAAAGCTTTAGTTAATTATGAAGGTGAAATTTTATTTACTTCTCGTGATTATGAATTAAATAGTACTGTTACTAATAGGGTCATTGAAATAAAGAAAGATGGTAAGATAGTTGATAGGGCTATTCCTTATGAAGAATATATTGAAAAAATAAACTAAACTAATTGTTGACAGGAAAAAAGTCGTTTAGTATATTAAATATGAAAAGAGGTAGACTATGAAGAAGGATAAAATTTTTACAATAATTTTAATTGTTGCTATTGCAATATTATTAATAATATCAATATTTGTTGGTAGTGATAAAGTGGATTCAGCAACTTCAAATTCTGTTTCAAATGATGCAGAAACTATCCTTGCAAATGCTCAGAAAGAAAGTTCAGCTGTTAAAGATAGAGAAAAGGGTGATTTTGTGCAAATAAATGTGGATAAATATTTAGAATATTATGCTGGAAATGAAAATAAAATTGTTTTAATTGCTCGTCCAACTTGTCATTATTGCCAAATTGCAGAACCAATTCTTCAAAAGATTATTAAAGAAAAAAATATTGAAATAAATTATTTGAATACAGATGAATTTAGTGGTGATGATCAAGAAAAGTTAGTTAACTCAGATAAGGCTTTTAAAAATGGGTTTGGAACACCTTTCTTAATAATAGTTTCAAATAATAGTATAGTAGATTCAGTTGATGGAGTAACAGATACTGCTCATTATATAGGTTTTTTTAAGAAAAATAATTTTATTAGTTAAAGGATATGATGATATGTCTAATGAAGTATATAAGGAAGTATTAAAATTCAAAAATAAATATCCAGCAACAATAGCTTGGAGATTAAAAAGTCATTCTGCTGTTGTTGAAAAACATCTTAATCCTGGAGAAGAAGTTTTATATGCTTTTGCTGCTCAAAAGAATGAAACAAATATTATGTTTATGAATACTACGGTTGTTGCTTTAACAAATAGGAGATTATTATTTGGAACGAAAAGATTATTGTTTGGTTATTTCTTAACTTCTATAACACCGGATATGTTTAATGATTTAAGTGTATCAAGTGGTTTAATTTGGGGAACTGTTTATATTGATACTATAAAAGAATTTGTAACATTGACAAATGTTGATAAGCAAGCTTTACCTGAAATAGAAACACATATAACTGAGTATATGATGGAAGAAAAGAAAAAATATAAAAATAGAGATGAAGATGAGGACTAGAAATCTTCGCTTTTTTCTTTTATAATTATATCAGGTGGTTAGATGAAAAGAAGATTTGAAATCATATTACTAATAATATTTATTTTGGTATTAATATTTTTTATCAATAGAAAATTAAAGAAAGAGCATCAAGTTAAATATTCTATTAATAAATTTAATATTACTGAAACATTTTATATTGGTGGAAATAGTCATAATTATAATTTTGTTATTAGAAATAAAAAACAAAGTTATAGCTTTAGTATAAATAATAATTTAAATAAAAGAAAAAAAGTATTAAAAGACATAAAATCTTATAAAGAAGGCAATTTGTCTTGTATAGTTCCAACTTATAAAAATAAGAAGGTAAAAAGGAATATTTATTGTTTAGATAATAATATACAAACTTCTAATTATTTATTAAAAGATTCAAAAGAATTTAATAAAATATTAAAGTCTACTAAATATAAAATAACTATACCAAGGACAAGTAATAAAACAAAAAATTATAAAAATTTAACTATTTATAAAAATAATATTGATAGTGATGAATATTTTTTGATTTGGAATTATAAAGGATTATATGTTTTAAAAGAGAATAACTTTGTATATAAAAAAATATTGGATAAAGATTTATATGATAATATTATGTCTATAGTAGTAGATAAATATTATTATTTATTTGATAATAGATCAGTTAATGGTATAAAAGATGTATATTACTATGATTTAGTAAAAAATAAATTAAAAAAGATATCTTTAAATGAGGCAATAGATAAATCTTCATATATTAATGGAATATATAAAAATAATATTTATATTACAGATATAAAAAATAAAAAAGAATATAAATTAAATATAAATAATAATAGATTAGAACAAGTAAATAATGATGATATGGGTTATTTAGTTTATAGAAATAGAAAAAGGAAAGAATTAAGTAAAGCTGATTTTTATGATGGAAAAAAATATTTTTCTAATTATGAGATAACAAATAAGAATATTTCTAAGAAAAAAATTAGAGAAGAGGGTAGTTATTATTACTATTATGAAGATAATAATTTTTATAGGCAATTGAAGAGTGGTAATAAAGAATTATTATTTTCTGTTGATTCAATTGATGATTGGAAAGTATTAAGAAATACAATTATATTTGTAAAGAATGGAATATTATATAAATATACTGAATATAATGGATTGGAAAAGATTTTAAAGAGTAATGAATTGAAGTATAATTATTTAAACATTTATGATTATTGGAAAGATATGTAATTTCTTTCTGATAATAAAATAAAATGTTGAAATTTAGCAGGAGCTTTGTTATAATATTAATTGCAACGGAGCTTTAGCCAAGTGGTAAGGCGTAGGTCTGCAAAACCTTGATCACCGGTTCAAATCCGGTAAGCTCCTCCATAAATTGCAAACGTAGTTCAATGGTTCGAATACGGCCTTGCCAAGGCTGTGATGGGGGTTCGATTCCCCTCGTTTGCTCCATTTG